>SAMEA5043647__coassemble_583_pt1 | contig 56964 bp, 88 predicted proteins | sample SAMEA5043647__metabat2_low_PE_002 | metagenome-assembled genome bin SAMEA5043647 (sample SAMEA5043647) | Gadus morhua | reverse complement strand
GAAAAACAAAAAGAATAATTTAATCAGAAATGCTTAAATTATTCTTTTTGTTTTTAACCATATTATTATTTTATAATGGTATTTATATATGAATAGAAAAAAAATTATAAGTTTTAAAAATGTTGGATTTTATTATGAAGATAAAATAGTTTTTAAGAGTATTAGTTTTGATATTTTTGAAAATGAATATATTGTTATTATTGGTAATAATGGTTCTGGTAAATCAACCCTTGGTAGTTTAATAGGTTTATTGTTAAAAAACAATAGTGGTGAGATTTATATTTGTGATAAATTAGTTAATAATGATACTTATAAAGATCTTTATAATAAAACAAGTATTGTTTTTCAAAATCCTAATAATCAATTTATTGCTGATACTGTTGAAATGGATATTGCCTTCAGTTTAGAAAATAAAAATATTGAACAAAGTAAAATGCAACCAATTATTAATAATATTGCTAAATTTATGAATATCACTCATTTATTAAAGAAAAAATCTTTTTCTCTTTCTGGTGGTGAAAAACAAAAATTAGCAATTAGTTCTATTTTAGCTTATGATCCAGATATCATTATTTTTGATGAAGCTTTTTCAATGTTAGATCATTGAAATAAAGAAAATATTAGAGATTATATTTTTAAGATTAAAAAAGAATTAAATAAAACAATCATTAATATTTCGCATGATATTGAAGATATTAATCAAGCTGATAGAGTTTTTTTAATAAATGAAAATAATGAATTAATAATTTTAAAACAAGATGAAATTGCAAGTAATATTAACATTTTAAAATCTAATAAAATTGAACTTCCATTTCTTCATGATTTAAAATCAAAACTTAATATTAACAATAGTAATGATTCTACTTTTGATTCTATAATAGGTGAATTATGCAAAAAGTAAATAACAATTTAATTGTCAAAAATTTATTTTTTACATATGATAAAAATAAAAAGATTCTAGACAGTAATATATCTAATGTTAATTATGAATTTGAACCAAATAATGTTTATGCAATTATTGGTAAATCAGGTAGTGGTAAATCAACATTTATTAATTCTCTAAATTTAATTAATAAGCCTATTTCAGGTTCATTAATATTAGATGATTTAATTTATAAAACTAAGATAGATTTAAATAATATCAATGTAGAGATAATTAAAGTCAATATTAATTCAATAATAATTAGTGTTGATAAAGAAGTTAATGAAAAGTTTTTGAGTCTTTATATTAATTCTAAAATTAATAATAAATTAATATCTATAAAAAAAACAAAAATAAATCAAAGTAAAAATAAAAATTCTTATGAAATATTTTTTAATTTAAATTGTATAAATGATCTTAATATTATTAATAATTTATCTACTAATAGTTTATTTTCTAAAAAAAATGAAATAAAAAATTTGAATGAATTAAGAAAAAAAATTTCCATAGTATTTCAATTTCCAGAAGAACAATTATTCAAAGATACTGTTGAAAAGGACGTTATTTTTGGACCATTAAATTTTAAAATAGATAAGAATATTGCACTTAAAAATGCTCATTCTTTACTTGAAAAATTGCATATTAAAAGCAATCAATTTAATGAAAGTTGAATTCATCTTAGTGGTGGTGAAAAAAGAAAAGTGGCTATTGCTGGAATTTTAATTATAGATTCAAAAGTTGTTATTTTTGATGAACCAACTGTTGGGCTAGATTATCAAACAAAATTAACTATTTTTGATATTATTAATGATTTAAAAAAACAAAATAAAACAATAATTATTGTTAGTCATGATATGAACAGTATTTTAGATATTGCTGATAAGATTATTTTATTCGATAATAATAAAATTGTATTTGATGCTGAACCATATGCTTTCTTTAGAGAAAAAGAAATTCTAGAAAAAAATAATATTAAATTACCTAATGTAATTAATTTTGTTTCTAAATTAATTGATAAAAATCCTGAGTATAATTTTTTATGAGAAAAAAAACCTAAAAATATTGATGAATTAGCAAAACTAATTAATGACTTTAGAAGGGAATAAAATGTTAATTAATAATTCAAATGAAGAAAATAAATCAATTATTCATAAATTAAATCCAACTATTAAATTTATTTTAGTTCTTTTTTTTATAACTATTATTCTTATTTCAAAGACCTTTTTTGTTCTATTAATTATATTTGCAGTTGTTATAACTATTTTTTTTGTTAGTAAAATATCAATAAAAAGTTTTTTTAAAAGATTAGGTTATATCTTTATTTTATTCCTCTTTTTATTTTTAATTAATTGAATTAGTTATAAAGATCCAATTGCTATTTTTACTCGTAATTTTAGTACTATTGGATTTGTGGATAATGAATATATTGTTTCTAAATATTTTGGCGGATCTATTTGAGATAGAATCCAAATGGATTTATTAATTAGAAATAATACATTCCCTGGTATGGATAAATATTTAGCTAATTTAGAAGAGAAGGGTTTATTATTTTCAAGTTTGAATAAACTACCAAATCATCTTGGTGATACTGAATATAATAGAAAGCTACTATATGTTTTAAATAATAATTTCACTATAAATAATATTTATTATCAACATAAAATTTTTGATAATCTTATATTAGAAAATAATATCGTTACAAATTGAGGTGAGGTTATTTTTTATACATCTAATTGATATTCTTTATCACCAAAAGCAATAATACTAGCAACATATGTTTCTGTTAGAATTTTTTTAATATTATTATGTTCAACTATTTTTATTGCTACTACTAATAATATTCAAATAACAAGAGGAATTGAAGGATTTCTTTCACCATTAAAATATTTAAAAATACCAACAAATGAAATAAGCATGATTCTTTCAATGAGCATTACTTTTATTCCTGTTTTATATTATGAAAGTAAAAAAATTCTTCAAGCACAAGCAAGTAGAGGATCTGATTTTGGAAGTAAAAATATTATCATAAAAATAAAATCACTAACCAGTTTAATAATTCCTTTATTCGTTTCTATTTTTCAAAAATCAGAAGATATTTCAAACGCAATGGAAACAAGAGGTTATATTCCTAGAAATAAAAGAACGAAATATATAACTTATAAAGTTAAATATTATGATTTTATTTCTCTTTCATTAACTTTATTATTATTTACATTTGCTTTAATAACAAATATAATGAATGTGTATTTTAGTTATTTTAATATTTGAGATGCAGTTTTATTAGGATAGGTTAATATGAATTATAAAATAACACTTAAATACAATGGTTCTAATTTTCACGGTTGAGCAATTCAAAATGAACAAAGAACTATTCAACAAGTTATTCAAGAAGCTTTAACAGTTTTCTTTACTGAAAATATTGTTATTAACGGATCAGGAAGAACTGATGCTAAGGTTCATGCTATAAAACAAGTTTTTAATTTTCATAATGAAAAAATAGTAAATTTAATAGAACTAAAAAAATATCTTAACCATAAGCTAAGATATGATATTTTTATTGATGAAATAGAGATTGTAAAAGAAGAGTTTCATGCTCGTTATGATGTTAAGGAAAAAACATATCTTTATAAAATTAATGAAGATAAAAATTATGATGTTTTTACCTCTGATTATATTTATCAATATAATAGAGAAATTGATATTGATAAAATAAAAGAGATTATTGATTTATTTATAGGCAATAAAGATTTCTTATCATTTTCAACAACTGAAGTTAAAAATACAGTTAGAGAAATAAAAAAAATTGAAATTCTTAAAAAAGAAGATTCAATTGAATTTTATATTACTGGAAAAGGTTTTTTAAGAAATATGGTTAGAATGATAATTGGTTCATTTTTAGCTTTTAATGAAAATAAAATAACTAAAGAAGATATTAATAATTTATTTATTAACCCTCAAAAAGGAAAATCAATATATAAAGCACCTGGTTGTGGTTTGTATTTATTCGATGTTATTTATTAGTTTTTTTCTTTCATTATGTTATAAATAATATGTATCATATTAGGGGGGGATGACTATTTTATAGCTCCTTGTTGAAGTGTGGTGCAATTTAAATCTTTTTTTTAAACCAGCAATGGTTTTTTTTTAATACATTTTTTTAAGAAAAATGTTTTAATTTCATAATAAAAGCCATCATACTAGCATTATCATTAGTATATTTATTGCTTGTTAGAAAAGATTTTATGTTCAATGAACTTATCTCTTTTTTTAAATAAGTATTACTAGCAACTCCGCCACCAATTACAATAGTATTAATATTTGTTATTTCAGCATAATATTTTACTTTTTTAACAACACTATCAATAATTGCTTTTTGGAATGAAGAAGCTATTGATTCAATATCCAATGTATTTTTATTTTTTTCTTTAATAATATGATTTAAAACAGCTGTTTTAAATCCGCTGAAACTAAAACTATTAGTTTCAGGTGATGTTTTTTTAGTAAAAACTATATTTGCCTTATTTTCATCATAAAGATCATCAATATCTTTTCCACAAGGATATTTGAATCCTAGTGCAATACCTATTTTATCATATGCTTCACCAACAGCAATGTCAGATGTTTCATTTAAAATTTTTATATCATCTAAAGAATTAACTTGATATAAAATTGTATTACCACCAGAAATTACTAATGATAAAAAAGGATATTTAATTATTTTTTCATCTTCAATAGCGAAAGAAAAAATATGACCTTCCATATGATTTAGTTTAAAAACTTCGACATCAAGAATATAACCTAATGTTTTAGCAAAAACTTTACCAATATGAATGCACCCAATCAGTCCTGGTTCTGAAGTATATCCAATTGCTTGAATATCTTTTATGTCAATATTATTTTCATTAATTAATTCATCAAATATTTTTTTAGAATATTTTTCATGCATTCTTGAAGCTAATTCAGGAACAACACCATTATATTTTTTTTGTTCTTCAATTGATGTAAATGTTTTTTCAAATATTTTATTGTTGTTATCTATAAAAGCAAAACTAGTTTCATCACAACTAGTTTCTATTGCTAATAAATATTTTGATTTTTCTATTAACATTATTAATTCTTTGTATGATCATTAAACATTTCAAAAAGTTTTACAATATTTTCATCACCTTCAAAATCAATTTCCATATCATCATTTTCATATTCTGATAAATCTCAAGAAAGCTCTTTTAGTTTTTCTAAATTAAATTTAATTGGTTCACTTGCTAAATTATTTAATTTTTCAATTGAAGATTCTATTTCATATTTTTTATTCATTATCATTCATTCTTTTGAAGGAATTGATTTTTTTACTGATGTAATAATTTCAGAAGTATTTTTTAAGAAAGCTAAAAAATCACAAGTTTCTTTTTCGTTAAAAACTTCATTAACAATATCATCGTTATATTCAATTTTTAAAATTTTGTTTTTAATTAATATTGCAGCAATAAAAATTTTTTTATATCAACAAGCTTGATATGAATTTAATGTGTTTGGAAATGTATCATTAGCTAATCTTAAAGTAACATATTGAATTCATAAATTTTTACTAATATCTTGAATTTCTAAGAAAAATTGATTTATTACATCATCAAAACTTGCCTTTTTTTGAATGTTATCAATATATAAAAAATCAGAAATTTTTAAACTCATATAAACCCGCCTATATTTAGATATCTATACTTTTATTATATAATTTTATATAAAAAAATACACACCCGAAGGTATGTAAATCTTTTTTTTAATGTAAATTAAATCTTTATTGCATTCATTATTGAAAAAAAACTAATTAACTTTTGTAAATCAAAATTTATAAAAAAATGAAACATTAATTTAAATGAAGTTGATAGACTTCAAGCAACAATTTAAAAATAATAATAAAATTAATTAATCAATAATTTACAAAAATATTTTAACATATTTTTTATGTTTTATTATTACTTTATTGTGTTATTCTTTAAATAGGTGTTTGTTATTTTTACTAGTATTATATTTAATACATAAATAAAAAAAGAGAATGGAGATTATTATGACAACAATTGATCTAAGTTTATTTTATAAAATGTTGATTTCTGGTGCACAATCAATAAAAAATGAGTTTGAATATATTAATAAATTAAATGTATTTCCAGTTCCTGATGGTGATACAGGTACTAATATGAGTTTAACTGTTTCTGGTGCTTTAAAAGATATAGCAAGTGAAAAATTTGAAAGTATGTTTAAACTATCACATAAATTTTCAAGAGGTTTATTAATGAACGCTAGAGGTAATTCTGGCGTTATTTTAAGTCAAATTTTAAAAGGTTTTATTATTGACATTAAAGAAGACCAAACTTTTTTATCAATTTCAGATTTAATAAAATCATTTCAAAATGCTGCAAAAGTAGCTTATATTTCTATTAAAAATCCTGTTGAAGGAACAATTTTAACTGTAATTAGTGATATTTCAAAGAAATTATTACTTAATCAATCGAAATATGAAACTGTTGAAAGTTTATTTGATGATGTTATTGATTTTGGAAAAATTTCACTTGATAATACTCCTAATCTTTTACCAGTTTTAAAAGATGCAGGTGTTGTTGATTCTGGTGGATATGGTCTTCTTACTTTTTTAAAAGGTTTTAATTCGGCTATAACTGGTAAAGATAATGATAATGAAAAGTTAGCTGAAATTGATTTTGATGCTTATGATAGCAATGGTTTTCATAATGAAGAAGGTGAAACTGAATTTGGTTACTGTTCTGAGATTATTATGGAAGTAGGAACAAAAATTTCTCCTAATTCTCCTGATAAAAAACCATTTTCAATTGCAAAATTTAGAAAAGAATTATCAAAAATAGGTGATAGTTTAGTTTGTGTTGAAGATTATGGTCTTGTTAAAGTTCATATCCATACTTTTTTACCAGGAACTTTTTTAGATATTTCTCAAAAATATGGTGAATTTATTAAAACAAAGTTTGAAAATATGACTAATCAATATTATGAAAAACTAAAAAAAGATGGAATTGAAATTTTAGGTAATAAAAAAGCTATTGAAAAAATAGACAAAAAAAGCATTTTAAATAATGATATTTCAATAATAATGACTGCTCCAAGTCTTAAAATAAAAGAAATTTTAAAAGAAGAATACGGAATTAACTATGTTATTGATACATCAGTTAGTGGTAATCCATCAGTTAGTGAATTATTAAATTTAGTTCAACAAACAAATTCTAAAAATATTATTCTAATAATAGATGATTCAAATATTTTTCTTGCAGCACAAGAAGCAAAAGAACTTGTTAATGAAACAGTTAATATTGAAATAATTAAAGGTAGAAATATAACTGAATCTTTAGTAGCTGCTATTGCATTCAACTCTACTAGAAATATTAAAACTAATATAAGAACTATGATTAAAGAAATTAAAAATTGCGCAACAGCAACAATTTCTAAATCTATTAAAGATGTAACTTTTGGTAAAGTTAAAATAGAAGAAAATGATTTTATTTTAGTTTTAGATAAAGACATTATTAAAGCTGAGAAAAAAGAAATTGATATTTTAAAATTCTCTGTTGATAAATTATTTTTAAAAGTTAAAAAACCTGATTTAATTTTCTTCTTCACTGGTGAAAAATCTGATCCAAATGCTATAGAAGAAATTAGAGATTATATTAGTGAAAAATATGGTGCTTTTTGTGACTTTAAAGACGGCGGACAAAAAACTTTTAATTACTATATATTAGTACAATAGAGGGTTTATGAAATTAATTGTAGATGTTATGGGTTTTGAAGGAAATCTTAAAGATGCTATTAGTGCTTCTAGAGATTTTATGAAAAAAAATAAAATAGATATTACTCTTGTAGGTAATGAAAATCTTATTAAACCATATATCTTATCAAGTGATAAATTTGAAATTGTTCATTCTGATGTTGAAATACAACAAACAGATAAAATAATTGATATTAGAAGAAAAAAGAATTCTTCAATGGAAATTGCTGCAAATTTAGTGAAAAATAATGAAGGAGATGGGTTATTAAGTGCTGGTCAATCTTCTATTTTTATTTTTTTAATGTATAAAACATTTGGTTTAATACCAGGAATTAAAAAACCAGGGTTCATGCCATTTATTCCTACTTTTGAATCAAAAAAATCTGGATTCAATTTAATTGATGTTGGTGCATCTATTACTTGTGATGCTGAAGATTTATATAATTTTGCAATTATGGCAAATATATATGCAAAAGGTAGAGGTATTGAAAATCCAACTGTTGCTATTTTAAATATTGGAACAGAAGAGAAAAAAGGATTTGAATATCATTGAGAAGTTCATGAAAAATTAAAAAAAAATCCTGATATTAATTATGTTGGTTATGTAGAACCTAAAGGTATATTAGATTCAGCACCAGATGTTATTGTAACTGATGGCTATGCTGGAAATTTAGTTCTAAAAAGTATTGAAGGCAGTACTAAAATTATTTTCAGAAGACTACTTGAAAAATATAAAAAACCTTGAAATTTATTTGCTTTACTAGTTTCATCACCCATTCTTTTATCAATGAAAAAAAGATTTGACTATAAGAATTATGCTGGAGCTTTTGTTATTGGTCTAAATAAAATAGCAGTAAAAACTCATGGTAATGCCGGCTATAAAGAATTTTATAGTTCTCTTAGAATGTTAAAAGAAACAATCGATGGAAATATTCTTGATAAAATTAAGGAGACAATAAGTGAAGAGATTCAATAAGCATTTCAGTTCTGAAATAGAATGATTTGATTCACTTGAATTATTTTTAGAAAAATATGGAATAAAAATAAACAATAGATCTCTTTATCTTCAAGCTTTTACTCACAAAACATATAAGAATGAAAATAGTATTAATTATGATTATGAACGTTTTGAATTTATTGGTGATAGTATCATTCAATACTTAGTTTCAATATTTCTTTTCAAGATTAATAATAATTATCAAGAAGATAAACTTACTTTATATAGAGCTGAATTAGTTAAAGGCGAAACTTTAAGTAAAGTAATTAAAAAGTATGAAATTGATAAATTTGTTCTTTTAGGAAAAGGTCAAGAAGAATCGAAAGATAATGACAATATTTATGCAGATATTTTCGAGGCATTTATAGCAGCTATTATGTTTGATAATAATCAAAATTTTACAATAGTTAATAATTTACTAAAGCAAATTTTATTTATTAATTTTGATGTAAATAAATTTAATATTGATCCTAAAAGTGATTTTCAAATTAAAATTCAAAAACATAAAGATCTTGAGTTCTTTTATAAAGAATATATTAATGAAGATAAAACTTATACATCTGAACTATATGTAAAGATGCCTAATTGAAAAGGTAATAATGTTTTATTATTTGGATTTGGTATTGGTAAAAACAAACAAATAGCTCAACAAAATGCAGCTAGTGATGCTTTATCTAAAAATGAGGGTTGACTTTCTGATGAAGAAAATAATGTAAAGAATAATCAAACTCAAAGAACAAAGAAGAAAGAAAAAAATAAATAAAATATTATCTTCAAAAATTAATAAATAAGTAAATAAAAACAGAATATTATTAATACTGTAAATAGTAAAAAAAATGCTTCATCAATATATGAGCTTTTAATTAAAAATAATCAATAAAATTGATAAAATATAAAAAATAGAGGTAAATTTAATGATCTTTTTAAAAAAATTCTATGCTTCTGGTTTTAAATCATTTGCAGATCCAATTCAAATAGAATTCACAAAACCAATGACAGGGATAGTTGGCCCTAATGGTGCTGGTAAATCTAATATTGTTGATGCATTTAAATGAGTTTTAGGTGAGCAATCAATAAAAGATATGCGTGGTAATTCAAAGTTTGATTTAATATTTAAAGGTTCAACTAATCGTGATGAATCTAAATTTGCTCATGTAGTTTTAACATTTGATAATTCATTAAAAGTACTTCATTCTGATGAAACAACTGTTTCTATATCAAGAAAACTTTTTAGAGAATCAGGAGATAGTGAATATAAGATTAATAATCAAATTGCTAGATTAAAAGATATTCAATTAATTTTTACTGATACAGGTCTTAGTAAAGGTTCTTTAGGTATAATTTCTCAAGGAACAGTTAATACTTTTAGTGATTCAAAACCTGAAGCTAGAAGAAAACTTTTTGAAGATGCTGCTGGAATTGGTATGTATTCAACAAAAAAAGCTGAATCATTGAGAAACTTAGAAAAAGCTGAAACAAATTTAGTTGCTATTCAAACAGTAGAAAATGAATTATTAAAAGATTTAAAAAAATTAAACAGACAAGCTGAAACTGCAAAGATATACTTAGAAAAATCAAAAAAATTAAAAGATATTGAACTTACTATTTTTGTTAAAGATATTAAAAAGTTAAATGAAAATATTAATAAGCTAAATGATACAGTTAAAGTTTATCAAGAAGATAAAATAATTTTTGAACCTCAAGTAGAAGAATTAAGAGCAAAAATTCTAATTATCAAAGAAAAATTATCAGAAGCTGATAAAGATAATCATTTATATAATGAAAAAGTTTTTGAACATAATGAAAAAATAAATTCATTAGAAAAGAAACAACTTTTAATAGATTCTAATCTTGAAAAAAATCTAAATGCTTCAGATGTTAATACAAGAATTAATTCTTATAAACAATTAATTGACGGATTAACTATTGATATTAATAATAGTGATGTGAAAATAGAAGAATCAAAAATTCAAATAGAAACTTTTACTGATATCTTAAATGAATTACAAGAAAAAGATTATCACATTAACTTAAAACAATCAGATGTTATTAATAGCTTAACTGAATTTAGAACAACACTAAAATTTATTTTAGAACAATTAAATAGTTCTAATAATCAAAATTTTGGTATCAATGCAATCCTAAATAATAAAGCAGGAATAAGTGGTGTTCATGACACTATTTTAAATTTAATTGAGGTTGATGAAAAATATGAAAAAGCTATTATGAAATCTTTTGGTTCGACAATTAATAATCTTATTGTTGATAATAGTGAAAATGCTAAAAATGCTATCAAATTTTTGAAGAATAATAAAGCAGGAAAAGCAACTTTCTTACCAATTTCAGATATTAAATCTCGTTTCATAAAAACAGATGATGTTAATCTTTTAAATAACTTAGAAGGTTATGAAGGTATTGCTGGTAATTTAGTAAAAGTAAATGAAAAATATGCAAACATTATTAATTCATTAGTTGGTCAAGTTATTATTAGTGACAATATAGAAAACGCTTTAAGAATTTCTAAATTTATTAACAAAGCATATAAAATAATAACTTTAGATGGAGACGTTGTATTTGCTGGTGGTGCTATTGCTGGTGGTTATGATAAGAAAAGTAATTTCTCTATTTTAAATGTTGAAAAAAATAAAAAAGAATTAAGTGAAAAAATTATTATTTTAGAAAAACAAAAAATAAGTAATCAAGCAGTTATTGATAAATTAAAATATGACATTAACGATGTTAATGAAAAAATTAATGAAAAAAATCATACTTTATCAATTTGATCAACTATTCATGAATCAAATAAAACTAAAAGAGAACATTATGTTATTGAATTTGAAATTCTTTCTGAAAAGAAATATGAAAAAAATAGTATCGATTCTAATGATTTAAAAGAAGAAATTAATAAATTTAAATCTCTTTTATTTAAAGCTAAAGAAAACAATGCAATTGCAATTACTGCTAAGAATAAATACCAATCTGAATTAAGAGATTCTGAAGGTAAACTTGAAGATTTAAGAAAAAAAATAGATTCAATTAAAGATGAATTATATTCTGAAGAAAGAAACTTAATTAAAGCTAATGGAATAATAGATTCTATTAAGAATAAAATTAATGAAAAATATAAATTAACATTAGAATTTGTAATGGAAAATTATTTAAATGAACTTCCAATGACAGAAGTTCAAGCTAGAGAAATCATTAGACAATTAAATTCTGAAATAGATACTCTTGGAGCTATTAATTTTAATGCTATTGATGAACTAACTGAAAAAGAATCTAAATGTTCTGAAATAACTCAATCAAGAGAAGAAATTGAAAAAAGTGTTAATGATATTAGACAATCGATTTTAAGTTTAGACAAAGCTGCTAAATCAAAATTCTTAAAAATTATTTCTGATGTAAATAAAAATCTTCCTGAAATATTTAGATTTTTATTTGGTGGCGGAACTTGTGCTATTACGTTAAGTGATGAGGAAAACGTTCTTGAATCAGGAATAGAAATTATGGCTAATCCTCCTGGTAAAAGAATTAGTAATTTAAAGTTACTTTCAGGTGGTGAAAAAACTTTAGTAGCTATTTCTGTTTTATTTACAATTTTAAAAATTTCATCTTTTCCAATGGTTATTTTAGATGAAGCTGAAGCTGCTCTTGATTTAGCTAATGTTGAAAGATTTGCTAAAATTATTAAAAAATCAGGTCAAAATACTCAATTTTTAGTGATAACACATAGACCTGGTACTATGAAGGAATGTGATACTTTATTAGGTGCTACTATGCAAACTCCTGGGATTACAAAAATGATTTCAGTTGAATTAGAAAAAGCAATTAAAACTTCTGAAGAAGAGTCTTAATGAGTATTTTTAAAAATGTTTTTAAAAATTTAGATCAAAAAAAAATCTCTAAAAAAATTAATCAAGAACAAGAAAAAAAATCTCTTTTTGACAAGAAAAAAATTAAAAAACAAGATGTTTTTAATAAAGGATTAAGAAATTCATCTAAAGGTTTAGCTAAATTAATTGAAGATTTAACAATTGAAAATACTAAAGTAGATGATAAGTTTTTTGAACATTTAGAAGAAGTTCTTCTTTCTTATGATATTGGTTATAGTGTTGTTGATATTATTATTAAACAAATAAAAGATGAAGTTAAATTCCAAAATATTAAAGATATTAAATTAATTAAAGAAATTTTTGTTGATAAATTATTAATTCATTATATTCAAAATTCTGATATAGACACTAATATTAATCTTGAAGAAAATCGAACAAATATTGTTTTATTAGTTGGTGCTAATGGTGTAGGTAAAACAACTTCTATTGCTAAAATATCTAAAAAATTTAAAGATCAAAATAAAAAAATATTACTAGTTGCTGGTGATACTTTTAGAGCTGGTGCTGTTGAACAATTAAAAGTTTGAGCTGAAAAATTAGATGTAGATATTGTTGTACCTCAAAAGTTAAACCAAGATCCAGCTAGTGTTATTTTTCAAGGTGTGAAAAAAGGCACTGAAGAAAATTATGATTTAGTAATTTGTGATACTTCTGGTAGACTTCAAAATAAAACTAATTTAATGAATGAGTTAACTAAAATAAGAAATATTATTAAAAAATTTGATGATTCAGCTCCACATGAAGTTTTACTTGTTTTAGATGCTACAACAGGTCAATCCGGTCTTTTACAAGCAAAAGGCTTCTTTGAAGCAACAAAGGTTACAGGAATTGTTTTGACTAAAATGGATTCAACTTCAAAAGGCGGAATCATAATAAGTATTAATGATATCTTTAAGATCCCTGTTAAATTCATAGGTCTTGGTGAAAAGATTGATGATCTTCATCCTTTTGATTTAGAATCATTTATTATAGGAATGAGTCAATCATTTGGTGAATAAAAATGAATGAAATTAAAGAAATAAATAAAATAATTGGACTTTTTGATTTTTATCAAAACCTTTTAACAGATAAACAAAAAAAATATTTCACACTTCATTATTTTGATGATTTATCTTTAAATGAAATAGCTAAAAATAATGAAGTATCTAAAATTGCTGTTAATGATTCTTTAAAAAAAACTATTCTAATTTTAAAGAATTATGAAGAAAAATTAAATCTTCATAAAAAATTTGAACAAAGATTAAAAATATATGAAAAAATTGATGATAAATTAATTAGTGATGAACTTTTTAAAATTGAATATAGTTAAAAATATTTTAAAGAATATCTCTATAAATTAGAATAAAAATTTTTATATTTCATTATAAATTAGACCGATATTTTATTAATTTCTTATTTAAGATATTAATAAAATATTTTTTTATTAGGTGTTAAGTAAAATTACTTAACACCTAATAAATTTTATGGTATTATTTTATAGATTAATTAAGGAGGATATTTTGGTAAAATTAAGACTAACAAGAATCGGTAGACATAAAAGACCATTTTATAGATTAATAGCAGCAGATGCTAGATCAAAAGCTAATGGAAAATTTATTGAGCAATTAGGACATTATGATCCAATCTCAAAAGTTTCAAAATTTGATAAAGAATCTATTTTAAAACTTTTACTAAACGGAGCAGTTCCAACAGAAACTGTTAAAAATTTATTTAGTAAGGAAGGCATTTGAGCTGAATATATTAAAGCAAAAAATGACAATTTAACTAATAAACCTAAAGTTGAAAAAATAGCTAAGGCTAAAAAACCAGCTAAAGCTAAAGTTGATAAAACTAAAACTGTTAAAGTAGAAAAACCTAAAGCAGCTAAAGTTGAAAAAACTGAAACTGTTAAAGTAGAAAAACCTAAAGCAGCTAAAGTTGAAAAAACTGAAACTGTTAAAGTAGAAAAACCTAAAGCAGCTAAAGTTGAAAAAGCTAAAAGTAAAATAAAAGATAAATAATATAAATGAAAATTACTGTTTTAACTTTATTCAATAAAATATATGAACCTTTTTTAAATTCTTCAATTATAAAAAAAGCAATTGAAAAAAAGTTAGTAGAAATAGAAATTATTAATTTTAGAGATTTTTCTAAATCAAAACATAAAAGTGTGGATGATACACCATTCGGTGGCGGTCCTGGTATGGTTTTAAGTATAGAACCAATTGTTGAAGCAATTAAGTTTTATAAAAAAGAAATTTCTAAAGTTTATCTATTAACACCAACAGGTAAAGTATTTAATCAAAAGATTGCTAAAGATATCGCTAAAACAAACGAACATATTATTTTAATATCAGGTCATTACGAAGGTTTTGATGCAAGAATAAAATATTATATTGATGATGAAATTTCTATTGGAGATTTTATACTAACAGGAGGAGAAATACCTTCATTAGTGATTATTGATGCAGTTACTAGATTAATTGATAATGTTATTAAATCAGAAAGTTTAATTTCTGAATCTTTTGAAAATGATTTATTAGATCATTCAGTTTATACTAAACCTTTAATTTTTGAAAATCACTCGGTTCCTGAAATTCTTTTATCAGGTAATCATCAAAAAATTAAAGATTTTAGAAATAATGAACGAATTGAATTAACAAAATTAAAAAGAAATGATTTATATTTAAAATTTATTAATAAAAATAAAGAAAGAGAAAATAATGATAAATAAAATAAATAGAGGCGATATTATTAAAAACGTCCAATTACAATATTTAAAAAAAGATATCCCGAATTTTAGTTCAGGTGATACTGTTGTTGTACATTTAAGAATTACTGAAAATAATAAAACTAGAATTCAAAAATTTGAAGGTATTGTTCTTAGAAGAAAAGGTTCAGGAATTTCTGAAACTTTCTTAGTAAGAAAAGAATCTAACGGAGTTTGAGTTGAAGAAAATTTTCAAATTAATTCACCATTAATTGAAGCTATTGAAGTTAAAAGATATGGTAAAGTTAGAAGATCTTATATTTCATATATGAGAGAGAGATCTGGTAAATCAGCTAGAATTAAAGAAGATAAAAGAAAGAAAAAATAAAATAATATTTTAATCGATATTTTTTAAAGATGCTTTATGAAAGAAAATAAAAAAAGTAAAAAAGAAATTTTTGAATCTATTAAAAAACTTAATGTTTCAATTGACGATTTACTTAATAAAAAAAATAAATCTGAGATAGAAACCGAAAAACAAGAAATTGATACTGAAGTTTTAGAGTTAAGAAATAGATTAAATTCCTTAAAAAAAGAGCATGCTAATTCAATTAATAATTTTTCTCAAAGATTAACTAGTTTAGATAATCCCCATGAAGTAAAATTAGTTAAATTTAAATCTTCAATGCTAAAATTTTCTGTGCTTTATAATGAAGAATATCGTTTTAGAAAAATTTTAATAACAATTTTACTTGCTACATTTGTGAGTATTGCTACTATCTTTTTTATTAAAAATTCTGGATTGTTTTCAGCAGGAATTAGTGGAGTTTTACAAGGCGTTGCAAGACTTGTTAATAATTCTCTGTTAGACTCAGGTGTAGTAACTCCTGAAGTTGCTGATATTATTTTTAATGTTCTATTTTGAGGATTAACAGCTGTTATTAATATTCCACTTGTTATTTTTGCCTATAAGAAGATTTCAAAGCAATTTGCAATTATTACAATTATTTATATCCTCTGAACTCAATTATTTGGTTTAGGATTAAGTCTTATCCCAGGAATAGATGATATTTTTATTTTCGGACAAGTACAATCAGAAGTTCCATCATTTATTGGTCTTGAAGATAAAGGATTAACTTTTTTAACATGAGAACCTGTTGATGTTGCTAAAGTAGTTAGTTTAACAATGTATTCAGTTTTCTCGTTAATGTTAATCGGATTTCCTATTTCAATTTTATATATCTTAAATGGATCAACTGGTGGAACTGATATTGTTTCTCTTTATTTTTCAAAAAAGAAAAATAAAGAAATTGGAAAAACATTAATTTATTTTAATATTACATTTTTAATGATTTCAACAACACTTGGTATTTTTATTCCAATTCTTACAAGTCCTGGAATTCAAGATTTTTTAGCTAATACAAAAAATGCTCATGTTGTGAGTTTATTCTTTTCACCAAATTTAATAATTTCATTAGCTACAACAATAATTAGTTCTCTAATAATTGATGCTATCTTTCCAAAACATAAAAAAATTAAAATTCAAGTATATACAAATAAAGAAAATATTTTAAATATTAGAAATCATTTTATTGATGGTAATTATCATTATTCTCTAACTATTAATAATGCCATTGGTGGATATTCTTTAATGAAAAAACAAAATATTGAAATTATTTGTAATTATATAGAACTTTCTAAAATCATCAGTGAGATTAGAAAAATCGATGAAGACGCCTTAATATCAACAACCATTATTGATGATTTTGATGGTGGATTAAGAGTTATTAATTAAATTAATAAAATATCATTATAATATAAAAGAAATAGGAGAATATATGAATAAAAATTATATTTCAAAAGTAGCTCTTGAAAAGTACAAAACAGAACTTGATACTTTAATTAGTGAAGATCGACCAAAAGTTTTAATAGAACTTCAAGAAGCAAGAGAACAAGGTGATCTTTCTGAGAACGCTGATTATACTGCTGCTAAAGAAAAACAACTTGCTATTCAAGGTAGAATAAATCAAATTCAAGAAATTATTGATAATCATATTCTTACTGATAGTATTGAAGATGAAAAAGATGTTGTTTCAATTAATAACGTAATTACAGTTTATGACTTTCAAGAAAAAGAAGAAATTACTTATAAAATAGTAGGTTCATTAGAGATAGATCTTGATAAAAATTATATTTCAATTGACTGTCCTTTAGCTATAAGTGTTCTTAAAAAGAAAAAGGGCGATATTGTTGAAGTAAAATCAATTGAAAAGCCTTATAAATTAGAAATTTTATCAATTTCTTAAATTATTTTTTTTTAATGCAATTATTATTGCATTTTACTGTTTATTGTAATACAATAATAAAAGGTATATTTATACAATACCTTTTTAAATGGACAGATAGCGAAGTGGCCAAACGCAGCTGACTGTAACTCAGCCACGAAAGTTTCGATGGTTCGAATCCGTCTCTGTCCACCATTTATTGGCCTGTAGCCAAGCGGTAAGGCAGAAGATTTTGATTCTTCCACGCGTAGGTTCGATTCCTCCCAGGCCAGCCATTTTTAATTAATGAAGAATTTATTTTTCTTTTATTAATATTTTGCCCCACTAGCTCAGAGGTAGAGCATTTCACTTTTAATGAAGGGGTCGAAGGTTCAATTCCTTCGTGGGGCACCAATTTATATAATACTTTCTCCTTTTTGGAGAAAAATGCTGGAGTGGCGGAATGGTAGACGCACAGGACTTAAAATCCTGTGTCTGTAAGGACGTGAGGGTTCAAGTCCCTCTTCCAGCACCATTTTAAGCAGGTGTAGTTCAATGGTAGAACTATAGCCTTCCAAGCTATTAGTGTGGGTTCGATTCCCATCACCTGCTCCAATTTAATTTTTAAATTGAAGTTAAATAAGAATTTTAATTTTATATAAGTAAAAAAGCTCAGTAATGAGCTTTTTTTAATACAGAATTATATTTATTTTTTTTATCAAATAATAGTAATATATAAATATAAGATACTTTAAGGATAATTATGAATAAATTCACAAATACTATTTCTAGAAAAACATGTAACAATTTAGTTAATGGTCAAAATATGGAAGGTAAACCTTCAGGAATCATCATTGATTTAGCAAAAACTCAACATGCTGATTACATTAAATTATTAGAAAAAATTGGTATGAAAACTTATGTTATTGAACCAGATGAATTTTATCCAGATTCAACATTTGTTGAAGATGCAGCTTTATTAGCTGATAAATGTGCTGTTATTACTAATCCAGGTCATCCGACAAGACAAGGTGAAAAAACAGAAATGACAGCTCATGTAGCTCAATTTTATCCAATTGGAAAAATTCATTATATTCAAGCACCAGGAACAATGGATGCTGGAGATGTTATGATGGTTGATGATACTTTTTATGTAGGTATTACTTCAAGAACTAATCAAGAAGGTATTGATCAATTAACAAAAATCTATGAACCATATGGTTATAAAGTTATTGGTGTAAAAATTGATGCTGGTCTTCATTTAAAAAGTAGTGTATCTTATTTAGAACATAATAATTTATTAATCGAAGAAACATTCAATGATTACTTAATAAGTGTTAAAAATGATGTGTTTGATTCATTTAATAAAGTTATCATACCAAAAGCATCAGCTTATGCTACAAATAGTATTTGAATTAATGAAAATATTATTATTCCAGCTGAATTTCCTGAAGTTTATGAACAACTTGAAAAAGAACTTAAAGGTAAAGGTCCAGATGGTAAAGATTATACTTTCCATAAATGTGCTACTAGTGAAATTGCTAAAGTTGATGGCGGTTTATCTTGTACATCATTAAGATTTAAAGCTCCAGAATGTTCTTGTTCTAAGGAAAAATAGTACTTTCTATAATAGAGATATATTTTTATTATTTTATGCTAAAATATATTAGCAGTGTTTATTAAAAATATCCTGCTTCAACCGCATAAAATATTTGGCTTAAGTGTTTTGAAAGATAAACCCCAATATTAGCGAGTCTAAGTTAAATAGGAGAAAAAATGTTTGCTATATTCCAAACAGGTGGTAAACAATATAAGGTATCAGAAGGCGATATCATTTATGTTGAGAAACTAAAAAATGAAATAGGTTCTGAAATTATTTTTGAAGAAATTATGATGATCAATACGAAAGTTGGTACACCATATTTAAAAGGTGCAACAATTAAAGCAGTTGTTGAAAATCATGGAAAACAAAAAAAGATTAGAATTATTAAATTTCAATCTAAAAAACATCATATGAAAAGACAAGGTCATAGACAACCTTATACAAAATTATTAATTAAAAATATTAAAGAATAATTATGATAAAAATAGTTTTTTATAAAAATGCTTTTAATATTTCAGGTCATGCAAATTTTAAAGAGAAAAACGATATTATTTGTGCTGGTATAAGTGCGATAGTAGAAGGTTCTTTAAATTGATTTATTAAAAATGATATTTTTTTAGAAAAACAAGATGGATTAATTAAATTAATAGTTACAAACATTAATGATGATTATATATATAAATTAGAGTTATTATGAATTCAATTAAATGCTATTCACCACAGTGAATATAAAAAGCATATTGAAATTATTGATAAACGTGAGGAAGTACTTTAAAATGAATAAAAAAATATGAAATGAAACAGATTTGCAATTATTTGCTTCTAAAAAAGGGACTGGATCAACTAGAAATGGTAGAGATTCAAATCCTAAATTTTTAGGTGCTAAATTAGCTGATGGACAAAAAGCAATTCCTGGTAACATTATTTACCGTCAAAGAGGTAATAGAATTTATCCTGGTAAAAATGTAGGTCAAGGTAAAGATCACACTTTATTTGCTAAAATTGAAGGTATTGTAAAATATACAAAATTTCATAATCAAAAAACAAAAGTTTCTGTTATTGCAATAGAAAAATAATTAAATTAGCATTTTAATCGATGCTATTTTTTTTCTCTTATTTTTAATTATTATAATTGTTATATAATATATTAATATGATTAAAATTAATTTAAGAGATATCAAAACATTCCACATTTTTAGACTATTAATGATTTTTTCAATAATCTTTTTTTCTTTAACTAATTTTTTTATGTTTTTACTTTTAGTATTACCGAATAATCAAGCTTTTGCTATGAATTTTGATTCAATCCAAATTGGAATGTTTATTGCAAAAATTACTCAAGAAAATCTCTTTTATTGAGAGATTAATTCATTTGCAATTGTAATTTTTACTTTTATAATACTATTTAGTTTAATTTTTATTATCAACTATTTTTATGAAAAAGATCGATTTATTAAGTCTAATTATTTGAAGATGTTTTTAATTAATTTTGGATGTTTTATTATCATTTCCTCTTTTAGTTTTATAACTCCAACATTTTCAAGTGAAATTTCATCTGAAATAAAAAAACTTAATAATATTTATAATTATTCAATATCAGAAATGAGCGGAATAAAAATAATAAACCTTTCCTTGAATTGATCTGGAATATTATTTATAATTTTAATACCATTACTTTTAGTATTCATAGTGTTTCCAAGTGATATTATGATAATTAGAAAAATGTTTAACAAGAAAGAAGAGATCATCTTAAATGAGTAATAATTATAAAGATAGTTTAATAATGCCTTTAACAACTTTAGATATAAAAGCAAACTTAAATTTAAAAGAACCAGAAATTCAAGAAAAATGAATTAATAATAATATTTATCAAAGAAAAATTGATGATATTTCAAAGTCTGAACAATTCATTATTCATGATGGACCTCCATATGCTAATGGAGATTTACATGTTGGCCATGCTTTGAATAAAATATTGAAAGATTTTATTGTTAGAAGTAAAAATTTAAACGGTTATTATGCACCAATCATTTATGGTTGAGATACACATGGTTTACCTATTGAAAACGTTGTTTCTAAAGATGAAAAATATGATTCTTTATCAACTGTTGATAAAAGAGAAATGTGTAAAAATTTTGCTCTTGGACAAGTTAATAATCAAATTAAACAATTTAAAAGATTAGGCCTTTTTACTAATTATGATAAGAAATATTTAACTTTAGATAAAACATATGAAATCGATCAATTAAAAATTTTTAATACAATGGTTAAGAATAATTATATTTATCAAGATTTTAAACCTATTCATTGGTCATGATCGACTGTAAGTGCACTTGCTGAAGCTGAAATAGAATATAAAACAGTTTCATCTCCTTCTATCTATGTTTCTTTTGAATGTTTAGATAATAAAGTTCTTGCAGAAAAAACAAAATTAATTATATGAACAACAACGCCTTGAACAATTCCATCTAATTTAGCAATTGCCGTTAATAAAGATTTTGATTATATTAACTTTGAATATCAAAATAATAATTATTTAGTAGCTAAAAATTTATTTGAAAAAATTATTGATATTTTTGAATGAAAAGATACAAAGATAATCAAAACTATTAAAGGTTTAGATTTAAACAAAATTGAATATAAACATCCTATTTATGATAGAACATCACCTATTATTTTAGCTGATTATGTTTCTGATGTTGATGGAACAGGTCTTGTTCATAATGCGCCAGGTTTTGGTGTTGAAGATTATTATGCTTGTAAAGAAAATAATATTAATGTTTTTTGTCCTATTGATGAAAAAGGTTTTTTTACAAAAGAAATTAATGATAAAGATCTAGAAAATGTTTTCTATCAAGATGCAAATAAAATTATTGGTGAAAAATTAAAAACTAATAATGCTCTTTTATATTTTAAATTTATAAAACATTCAACAGCTCATGATTGAAGATCAAAAGAACCTTTAATTTTTAGAGCAACAAAACAATGATTTATTAATATTCAAATTACTCATGAAAATATTAAAAGAATCTTAAATAATGATATCCATTCTGTTAATTATAAATATATTGAAAGAATTAAAGAAATGGTTTTAAATAGAAAAGAATGATGTATTAGTAGACAAAGAGTTTGAGGTCTACCAATAATGATGATCTTTGACGAAAATAATAATGCTATCTATGATAATGATTTAATTGATAATATTTTAAAAATAGTATCTGATGAAGGTATTAATACTTGATTTGAAAAACCAGTTGAATATTTTTTAACTGAAAAATACTTAAGTACTAAAAAACAATTTACAAAAGAAAAAGATATTATGGATGTTTGATTTGATTCAGGTACTTCTTATACTGTTCTAAAAAGAAATAACTTAAAGTTTCCAGCCGATCTTTATTTAGAAGGTTCTGATCAATTTAGAGGTTGATTTAATTCTTCATTAATAACATCAACTATCGTTAATAATAAAAGTCCATATAACTCTTTATTAAAACATGGTTTTGTTTTAGATGAAAAAGGTTTTAAAATGTCTAAATCATTGAAAAATGTGATTAATCCTCTTGATATTTGTAAGGAATATGGAGCTGATGTTTTAAGAATGTGAGTTGCTACTAGTGATTATAGTGATGATTTAAAAATTGGTAAAACAATTTTAACTCAAACTAGTGAATTGTATCGTAAAATAAGAAACACATTATTTAGATATCCTTTATCTAATTTAAATGATTTTAATCTTAGTGATAAAAAAGACTTATCGCTTGTTAATAGATATATTATTAATAAGTTAAATATTTTAATTAAAAATGTTTCAAAAGCTTATAGCGATTACAAATTTAATGAAATTATTAAATTAGTTAATAATTTTACAATTGATCTTTCACAATGATATTTTGACTTAATAAAAGATATATTATATTGTGATAAAAAAGATTCAAATGATCAAATAGAAATCAAAACAGTTCTATTTCATATTTTAAAATCAACTTTAATTTTATTAACTCCAATAATTCCACATACAACAGAAGATGTTTATGCAAATTTTGATTTTAAAGATAAAAAAGAATCTATTATGTTTGAAAAATGACCTGAACTTATCGAAAATAAAATTGATAATAAAGAAATTGAATTATTAGATAATTTCTTTAGAGTAAAAGATTTAATTTATTTTGAACTAGAAAAAGCTCGAAAACAAAATATTATTAAGAAAAATAATGAAGCAAAAGTAGTCATTAATTTTAAAACTGAAATAGAATTAGATGAACTAAAAAAATGACTAAATGTAGCTGAGATTAGTATTAATATGAATTTAGAAAATATTCATATTGAAAATGCAAATTTTAAAAAATGTTTTAGATGTTGAAATCATATTAATGATGATTCAATGTTTAATGATGAAATTTGTATAAGATGCAATAATTGCATAAATTAATAGAAAAGTAAATAAATAAAATGCCAAGAAAACATTTAATAGCATCAGGAATTAATAAAAAACAACAACACCAAGCAAAAATATGAATGAAGTGTGCTAAAGAAATTAAAGCTGCTGCAAAAGTAGGTGGTGTTAATCCAGAAGCTAATCCAAGATTAAAAGCCGCTATTATTAGAGGACTAAGTAATAATTTAAGTCGTGAATCTATTGATAAAAATATTAAAGGCGCTAGTAGTGATAAAACTAACTTTAAAGAGCTTTTTTATGAAGGATATGGTCCTAATGGACTTGCTATCTTAATTAAAGTTTTAACAGATAACGAACAAAGAGCTGTTAGTGCTATTAGAGGTTATTTTTCAAAAATTAATGGACAATTAGCAAAACCTAATAGTGTAAAAATTTTATTTAAAGAAATGGGTGAATTTATCATTGATGCTAATAAATATGCTGAAGATACTTTAATGAATATTATTATTGAATCAGAATTTTTAGATTTAGTTCATGAAGAAGAATACTTTGTTATTTATACAAAACCAAATGATTTTTATAATATAAAAACTATTTTAGATAATAATGAGATTGAAATTATTGATCATTCAATAAAATATATTCCTGAATCATATATTGATATTGGAAGTAGTTATGCTGAAAAATGAGAACGTTTTATCTCTAATTGTGAAGATGATGATGATATTCAATGAATGGTTTCTAATAATGAAAATTAATTATATATAAAAAAACTCCTTATAGTAAGGAGTTTTTTTATATATTATTTTTATCTAAATGAATTTATAATCTTGAAGATCTAACAACTTTACCAACAGCTGAATTTGATTTACCAATTAGAGCATGAATTTTTCTCATATCTCTTTTATAATTTAGTCTATATGCTATAGGTGCAATTACAAATATTATTCCAACAACTATACTCATAGAAGTTACAAATGTTATACTTTGGGGTTCAGTAAGTAATCAACGAAAATGACCAACCATAATATTTCATAACTCTGGACCAACTGGTGGTGTAGCTGCTACAGGTTCAATAACTGGAGGAGGAATTGAAGGAAGCATTAAGCTATCAATAAATGCAAGAGTACCAGTATTATTCAATACTCCAACAATAGAAAGAGCAAAGAATGCTAGAACTATTATAATTCCAATTAACATAACAGCTCATTTAGATAATTTAGATATTAATTTAAACATTTTTATTCACCTACTTAAATTTTAACACAATTTTTATAAAATTTTTAAACCAGACATATAAGGTAATAGAGCATTTGGTATTTTTATATTTCCAGATTCAGTTTGATAGTTTTCTAAAATAGCTACAAATAATCTATCAATTGCTAAACTTGAACCATTTAGTGTATGAGGATATTTTATTTCTTTATTCTTATCACGATATCTTATTTTTGCTCTTCTTGACTGAAAATCTAAACAATTTGAACAAGATGATATTTCTTTATAATCGTTATAAGATGGTAATCAAACTTCAAGATCATAAGTTTTAGCTGAACTAAAACCAGTATCACCAGTACATAATAATATTTTTCTATAAGGTAATTCTAAATTTTTTAAAATACTTTCAGCTTGATTTGTTAGTGATTCTAATTCTTGAGCAGAATTTTCTTCACTAACAATTTTTACTAGTTCAGTTTTTTGGAACTGATGCAATCTAATAACACCTCTAGTATCTCTACCAGCACTTCCAGCTTCTTTTCTAAAACAAGAAGTATTTGCTGTTAAATAAATTGGAAGTTCATCTTCATTAATAATTGTGTTTGCATAGAAATTAGTCATTTGAACTTCTGATGTTGGTGAAAGATAATAATTTGTATCACTTATCTTAAAAGTATCATCTTCAAATTTTGGTAATTGTCCAGTTCCATATAATGTAGTTTCATTAACTATACTTGCAGGTAAAACTTCTTTAAAACCAGCTTTAACATTTTCATCAAGTGTATATTGACATAAAGCTCGATATAATCTAGCTCCTTTATCTCAATAAGTTACAAATCTTGATCCAGTTATTTTTGCTGCTATATCTAATCTAAATAATTCTAAACTTTCAGCTAAGTCTCAATGAGCTAATGGTTCAAAGTTAAATTTAGTTGGTTCTAAATGTTTTGAAATCAAAGCATTATCTTTTTCATCTTTTCCAACTGGAACTGATTCTAAACAAGTATTAGGAATATAGTTAATAATATTTTCAATTTTCTTTTCAATATCATTTTTTAAAATTGTTATTTTTTCAATTTCATTTTTAATATTCTTAACTTCTTCTTTTAAAGATTCAATTTTATCTTTATCTAAATTATTTTTAAAACCTGAACTTATTTCATTTGAAATAGAGTTTCTTTTAGCATTTAAATCCGATTCAATTGTTTTAAAATTTCTTAATTCAATATCAAATTTAATGATATTTTCTATTGAATCTTTATCATTATAGTGTTTTTGTTTTAATTTTTCTTCAATTTCTTTTGAATCAGTTCTAAATAATTTTATGTCTAACATTTTAAAAATCTCCTAATTGGATTATATTATAATAATATTTATTTTTCTAAATTTTAAATTTCATAAGAATACATGTCATAAAACTTATTTTTTTATTTAAATAATAATTATTTTAATCAAAAATAAAAAATACTATAAATTAGCATTTTATTAATAGGTAAATTATTTTTTTGATTTAATTAACTACTCATTCAAATTTCTCTTTTGAATTATCTTTATGAGAAATATTTTCAATATTTATTTTTTTAGTTTTTTCTATCATTGATCAAACTTCATCTAATTTTATTTGTCCTCTTGAAGGTCTATTATTTTTAATTACTTTTTTTAATATTGAAACTCACTTTTTAGCTAATGATTCTATTTCTTCATATGTTATTCCATTTAATTTTTGTTCTAAATGTCTTGCTAAACAAACCATAATAATATAGTAAACGTTATATTTAGTATTTTTATCAGTAAAAGAAGAAGGTGTTTTTTTAATTATTTGTTTATTATCAATATATTCTTTTAAATATGATTTTTTTGTTTTTTCTCTCACCTCATCGAAAAAATAATAGATTTGAAATTGCTCTTTAAAATTTTTAAAAGTATGTTCAAAACAATTAGAACAAGGAGGCAATGTTATAAGAGCTATTATTTTAATATTTTTATTTTCAGTTTTTGAATAACATATATCTTCAGCATGATGTTTTTTAGGACTTGTTTTTGATTTATTTAATACTTTTCCTTTAGAGTTAATTTCTAAATTTAAAACTTTAAATTCCTCATTTAAGAAAGCACATACAACAGGAAATCCATTTTTTTTATTTTTTTCAATAATTTTTTCAGTCATTTTTTCTATAGGAACTTTAAATTTATTATTTTTCATATTTATCCTTTTTCTCAAATATTTAATAGTATTTCATATATTATAATTTAGAATAAATACTTTTAATTTTTCTAAGATAATTTGAAATATTACTTTTTGATAAATTTAAATTATGATTAGTATTCATAATTTCAGATATTCTTTGTAATGATGCTTCTGGTTCTTCTAATCTTTTTTCACAAAATAATTTAATATTTTCATCTAAATCTTCATATTCATTTGTTTCAATTATTTTATTAATCATTTTTATATGAATAGCTGAAGCCTTTATTGTTTTATTAATATTTGAAACATCAAGATTATTTGTTCTTTGTAGAGAATTATTAAAATCTTTACTAATTCTTGAATCTTCTAATTCATACATAGATTTAATACATTTCATTATTTTTAAAATATCACTAATGCTTTCAGCTTTTTTAATATACAAAATAAAATTATTTCTTCTTTTGATTATTTTGCTATTAATAAAATATTTTTGGAATATTTTATTAATGAAGTCTAAATATTTTTTATTTTTAGATCTTATCTCAAAATGATAAGAACTTGTTAAGTCTGAAATTTGAATACTACCATTACTTAAAAAAGCACCAATAATAATACTTCTATTAATAGCATCATCATCAATATTTATTTTTTTAAAATCGATATCTTCTACAAATAATCTATTAAAGTATAGTTTTGATTTCTCGTTATTTTTAGATACAGAAGTTTTAATTTTTAAGTCTTTTATTTCTTTTTTAATTTTTTCCTTTAATAAAAAAAGAATATTTTTATTATTAATCAATAGATAAAAATTGTTTTTATCTATTTTTATTTGAGAATTATTAAAATAGAAAAGCAAAAATATTGAATCATTAAAATCATCTTCAAAATCTATATTACAAATTTCATTCTTAACTTTATTACTAAATGTGATCATTTTATTTAAATACTATTAATTTCGTTAATTTGGTTAATTTCAATAATAGTATTATTTTTTTTAACATCACACAAAGAATTTGCTTCATGAATATCCATATAACCAAGTTCATCTTCTCTGATTCCAACAGAAATATTAAAAATATTATCCATCATACATTTAAATGCAAAAATTGATAATCTAGTTGCTAAAATTCTGTCAAACGGAATAGTATGAGCTCCTCTTTGAGTAAAACCAGTTAAATGGAATTTTGTTTTCTTACTAGTTTCTTTTTCAATTAGTTCAGCAATTTTTTCAATTGAATCTAAATTATTTTTTCCATATATTTTTTCTGAAACAAGAAAAGTAATTGATCTTTTACCTTTTTCTAATAATTTTTTAGCAATTTCAATAAATTTTTCAGTTGTAATAATGTTATTTTTAGTAACAATATAATCAACTTTAGTTGCATATGCAGCCATTAATGTTAAATCAGGACAATCTCTACCCATTGTTTCAATGATGATAATATTTTGATGTGAAAATGATGTTGTTTTTAAATTATCAATAGTATCAATAATCACTTCAAGAGCAGAATTAAAACCAATTGTTGTATTACTTGAACAAATATCATTATCAATAGTTCCAGGAAGACAAATAACTTTTATTCCTAATTCAGATAATTTTTCAGCTCCAAGATAAGAACCATTTCCACCAATAACAAATAAAACATCAATATTTTTTTTCTTTAAATTACCAGCAGCTATTTTTCTAATTTCTTCATTTTCAAATTCAGGGAATCTTGAAGTTAATATTGAAGTTCCAGAAACATTTGAAAAAGTTTCTACTTTTTTAATATCAGCTTCTTTAATTTGATCTTCATATAAACCTTTATATCCACCTAAGACAACAAAAGGTTTCATATTATTATTCATAGCTAGTTGAACTAATTTATGAACTGCTTTATTCATTCCAGGAGCATCCCCCCCTGATGTTAAAACAGCAATGTTTTTAATTGTACTCACAAAAAACCTTTCTGATTTTATTTTTTAATCATATCTAAAAGATACTCTTTATTAAAATTCATATCTTTATATAGTTTGTTTCCGTCCATACTTTTTCCAAATTTAAATGCACCTAACATTTTAAATTTAGCATTAGTATAATCCAAAAGTTTATATCACATATAATCACTACTAGCTTCAATAGAAACTAATTGAGATTTTGAACTAATAATATTTTTAATATATTCTTCGTCTTGTTCTAAAAATAATTTTAAACTAAAACAAGAAACAACTTTCACTTTTTTATTAGTTTCTTTTTCAATTAGCTCACTAGCATCAATTGCTAAATCAACTTCACTACCAGTTGCTATTAATGTAATATCAGCATCTTTATTATCTTTAATAATATAAGCGCCTTTTAAAATATCATCATATTTAGCAACATAATTATTTTTAATACCTTGTCTTGTAAGGATAATACAATTAACTTTATCTTTAGAATTAAGACTTGATTCAATTGCTACTTTTGTTTCCATTAAACTACTCGGTCTTAATACATAAACATTTTCAATTGCTCTTAACATTGGGATTTGATCAAATGGTTGATGAGTAGGTCCATCTGCACCGATTAAATAAGAATCATGAGTAAAGATATAATTAGAATTTAATTTCATTAAAGCACCAATTCTAATTGATGATTTCATATAATCTGAAAAAGATAAAAATGTTCCTGAAAAAGATTTAAGACCTTTATGTAATAAAATTCCGTTTTGAATAGCACTCATTGCAAATTCTCTAATACCTAACATTACATATTGAGATTTAAAATCAGTATTAAAATTTCCACTACCGATTTTACAATTTGTTGTAGAAGCTAAATCAGCTGATAGAGTTATTATATTAGACATTTCTTTTTCATTTAGTTGATCAAAGAAATGTTTTAAATATGTTTTAGAAGCATCTTGATTGTTTTCAATTTTATCAATTGATAAAATATCTCTATAATCAATATTATCTTCCATTTCATTAATCATTTTTTGAATTAATTCTGGTTGTTCTTTTTGATATTTATTAAAAAGATTTTTTCATTCAAGATATTTTTTATTTCCTCTATCAACAACTTTTTCTTTAAAGTGATTATAGATATCATCTTCAAAATTTCAATTATCATGATTCATATTAAAATGTTCATTAACATTTTTCATTTCATTATCATCAATAGCTAAACCATGTGCAAAGTGAGAAGCTTGTTTTGTTGTTCCTTCACCAATAATAGTTTTAACTTCAATATATGAAGGAACTTTTGATTTTTTAGCATTTTCAATACATTTAGTTATTTCATTTTGGTTATTTGAACACTTCTGATAAAATCAGTTTTGCGATTCTAATCTTAATTTTAAATTTTCTTTATTTACTAATTCAACAGAACTATCAAGTTGATAATCATTAGAATCATGAACAACAATTACTTTGTTTAATTTTAATAAACTAGCAATGTTCATACTTTCATAACTAATACCTTCTTGAATATCACCATCACCAACAACAATATATGTATAGTGGTCAATTAATCCTGGTAATTGAGAGTATTTTTCACTTAAGTATTTTTCAGCAAAAGCCATTCCAATACCCATAGCTAATCCTTGTCCTAATGGACCAGTTGAAGCATCGATAAAATTATCTTTCTCATATTCAGGATGTCCTGGAGTTTGAGAATTTTCTTGTCGATAATTTTTAATTTCATCTAATGATAAAATTGATGAAAAATGTAATAAAGTATATAAAGATAAACTTCCATGACCAGCACTTAATATAAATCTGTCTCTATTAATTCACTTTGGATCTTCAGTTGCAATGTTAATAAAATTTGTATATAAATTATAATTCAAACTAGTAGCTGATATAGCCATTCCAGTATGTCCTTGTTTTGCATTTTTAATCGCTTGAACACTTAAAGATTTCATTGCGTTAATATATTTTGAATTCATAATACCTCTTGATAAATAGATAACTAAATAATAACAAAATTTAATCTTAATATTTCTAATTTTAATATTAAGATATTTCTCAATTTTATATTTAAAATATTATAATTTATATTAGTTTAGATATAAGGAGATATGTGAAAACAGTAGCTATCATTGGAAAACCTAACGTTGGTAAATCCACCTTATTTAATAGAATTATTAATAAAAGAAAATCAATTATTTTTGACACACCAGGTGTTACTAGAGATAGAATTTATGATGAAGGCGAATGATTAACTAGAAGATTTAACATCATTGATACTGGTGGTTTAACTCTTTCTAAAAATGATTTTCAACAAAATATTAATATGCAAGTTGATTGCGCTATTAATGAAGCAGATATTATAATCTTTTTGACTTCTTATAAAAATGGAGTTGATAGAGATGATATTTATATTTCTCAACTTTTAAGAAAAAATAAAAAAGATAAAAAAATTATTTTAGTAGCTAATAAAGCTGAAAATTTTAGAAATGATAAAGATTTAAATTCATTTTATGCTTTAGGTTTTGGTAAACCAATTATTTTATCATCAGAACATGGTATTGGTACTGGTGATTTATTAGATGAAGTTTGTAAAAATTTCCCTAAAGAAGAAATTAAAACAAAAAATTCTATTGATTTTTGTATTATTGGAAAACCTAATGCTGGTAAAAGTTCACTAGCAAATACTATTTTAAATGAAGAGCGATTAATTGTTAGTGAAATTCCAGGAACAACTAGAGATTCAGTAGATGTATCATTTAACTATAATAAGCAAGCATATACATTAATAGATACTGCTGGAATCAGAAGAAAAGGAAAATATCAATACGATCAAATTGAAAAATTTTCAAATTTTAGAACTCAAAAATCAATTGAAAAATCAGATTTAATCATATTACTAATTGATGGATCTATTGATATTACTGAACAAGATGAAGTTGTTGGTGGATTAGCATTTGATGCTAATATTCCTACAATAATTGTTATTAATAAAATTGATTTAGTGGATTTTAATAATAAAACCAAAAATGAATTAACTATTAAAGTTAGAGATAGATTTAAATATTTATCATGAGCACCAATAATTTTTATTAGTGCTTTAAATAATAAAAAAATTGAACATATATTCAATACAATTACTAAAATTAATGAAAAGAAAAATATCCAAATATCAACATCACTTTTAAATGATGTTATTTTAAAAGCACAAATGACACAACAAGCACCGATTTTTAAAGGTTCTTCTAGATTATTAATTTCATATGCAACGCAATTTAAATCTCAAATTCCATCATTTGCTATCTTTTGTAATAATCCAGATTTACTACATTTTTCATATGCTAGATATATTGAAAATAAAATTAGAGATGCCTTTGATTTAAATGATGTTCCAGTCACACTTTATTGAAAAAATAAAAATGCTAGAAAGAGACAAAAACCTGATGAAAAATAAAATATTAGTAATTGGTTCTGGTGCATGAGGAACTGCTCTTTCTACAGTTTTAGATAATTCAAATAATAATGAAGTTTGAATATATGGAATTAATAATCAACAATTAGAAGAAATCAAAAAAGGTTATAACTCTAAAGTTCTAAAAGATTTAACTTTTAAACCAATTCTAAATGCTATTAGTAATTTTGATGAAATTATTAATGATATGGATTTTATAATAATAGCAATTCCAACTGATAAAATTGAAGAATTTTTAATTTCAAATAAAGATAAGATTAATACGAATACAATTATTATTAATACTTCAAAAGGTTTTGATTTAAAAAATAATGAACCAATAACTTATTTAATTGAAAAAATATTAAATAGAGATATAGTGACATTAATAGGTGCATCTTTTGCAACTGAACTTGTTGAAAAAAATAAAACCATTGTTAATATAGTTGGAAAAAATATAGATATTTGTAATAAAGCAAATTTAATTTTTTCTAATAATGATTATTTTATTTGTGAAAATATAACTGAAAATATTGATAGTTTATTATATATTTCATCAATGAAAAATATTTTTGCAATTTTTATGGGTTTTTTAAGTTTTAAAGAGAAATCAATCAACACTAAATCATGTTTTTTTATTGAAATAATGAATGAAATAAAAAGATATTTAATAAGTAAAAATATTAATACTGATAATTTAATATCACATTCAGCTCTTGGTGATGTGTTTTTAACATGTATTAGTACTAAATCAAGAAACTTTAATTTTGGTTATGATGTTGCTAAATACGGAATTAAAAAAGCCCTTAGTGAAAATACAAAAGTTATAGAAGGATTTACAACTATTAATAATTTAAGAGAATGTTTTTTTAAAAATGATGAATATCTTTTTTTTAAAACTTTAATTGATTTAATTGATGAAGAAATTTCTAGTGATAATTTTGTTGATGAAATTTGAAAAATTTTATTATTAAAAAAGAGAATTTAATAAGAACTTATTAAATTTTTATTATTTCTATTTTATATTAAGAATAATAAACTAAATTAGTTTGATATTATTTATATTGATATATTTAGAATAAATCTTTTAACTTGCTGAAATGGCGGAATGGCAGACGCAGTAGACTCAAAATCTACCGATTTATATCTTGAGGGTTCAAGTCCCTTTTTCAGCACCATTTTATTCCATATTCAATAATTTCATCACTTTTAAATAAAATGATAAAAATGGTAAAGAATCTTTTTCACCATTATCATTTTCTATATAAAAACAATTACTATTTGGCTCAATATTTGATTCAAATATTTTGTTTATTAAATTTTGATTAGATAAATTCTTAATAATATTTTGATCAATATCATTAAAAGCTACATAAATATCGCTTTTAATAATTTGATTAGGATATATTTTTTTTAATACAAATTTTAATGCTGATGATTTTGAACATTTATACTCATTAAAAATATGTAAATTTTCACCTATATTTTGATAATTAATTGTTTTTTCTTTAAAAAAACTTAAAACATCATTTAATTTAATATTAAAATTAACATCATCATTAGGGCTATATAATTCCATTGAATAAAAAGGTTTTCTACCGATATAATCAATAAAATTATTATAGTTACTAACTGTTTTCTCATTAATTGAAACAAATTTTTTAAAATCATTTTTAGCTCATTTATCTGATGAATAAATAATTGTTTTATTTATTGATTTTAACTGTAATAAAGCATTCGTTAATGTTGAAAAATGAACTAAATATTTTAATGAATCCATGTTTATTGGTTTATTTAATATTATATTATTTGATTGAATATCATAAACAATAGAACCATTACAAGCAATAATAGTACCTCTGCTAATGTTTCATTTTTTTATTAAATTATAAATATCTTTTAAAGAATCATTAGTAGTGAAAATTAAGAAATTATTCATAGCTATTTCACTAAGAAAATTACCAAAATATTCACGATTATTATTTACTAATTTTCTTTGAATATCAGAGGAGTTCATATCAATAGTAATAATCATGTTAGAGATTTTCATGATTATTCCCTAAACCTTATTATTTTTTCAATTTTTTCTAAAAATTCATCAATTTTAAGTATTTCAGTATTTTCTTGACCATATTCTCTATATGATATTGTTTTTTCATTTTGTTCATTATCACCAAGGATAAGTAAATAAGGTGTTTTTGAAATTTGACCATCTCTAATTTTTTTAGAAATTCTTTCGTTTCTTAAATCAACTTCACTTCTAATAAACTTCATTTTTAATTTCTTGTGAATTTCACTTGCATATTCTTCATTATTTTTATTAACAGGAATAATAACGACTTGTCTTGGTGAAAGTCAAGTTTTTAAAGCTCCCTTACTTTGTTCTAAAAGAATTGATAATAATCTTTCATAAGTTCCAATAGTGCTTAAATGAATCATTATTGGTGTTTTCATTTCACTATCATGATCTTTAAATTCTAAATTGAATTTTTTTGGTAGAAGAAAATCTAATTGAATAGTTGACATTGTAACAACTCTGTTTAAATTTGTTTTAACTTGAAAATCAATTTTAGGGCCATAGAAAGCAGCATCACCAACTTTTTCTACGAAATCAATATTATTTTCCTTTAATAGTTTTCTTAATAAATTTTCAGATTTTTTTCATAATTCATCATCATCATGAAATTTTTCCTTATTATCTGGATTATGAAGTGCTAAATCTACTTGGAATATTTTAGTATCAAAACTTTTATGAGCTTTAATAATCATTTCATAACAATTTAAAACTTCATCTTTAATTTGGTCTTCAGAACAAAAAATATGAGTATCTTCAAGTGTCATTTCTCTCACTCTTTCGAAACCAGTTAAACTTCCTGACGATTCATATCTATGAAGCATTGATTCTTCAGCTAATCTAATTGGTAAATCTCGATATGATTGAATATCATTTTTATAAATTAAAACATGATGAGGACAAGTCATTGGTCTTAGAACTAATTCTTCATCTCCAAAATCAAGAACAGGGAACATATTTTCTTGATAATGATCTCAATGACCAGATGTTTTATATAATTCTATATTTCCTAAAATAGGTGTTGATACTAATTTAAAATCATGTTGGAATTCTATTTCATTTAAAAGTTTTCTAACTTCACTTTTAACAATAAAACCATTATTTAATCAAATAGGTAAACCTTTTCCAGCTAACATATCAAAAGTAAACATTTTTAAATCTTTACCGATTTTTCTATGATCATTATTTTGTTTTTCATTAAATTCTAAAATAAACTCATCCATTTCTTTTTGAGTTTTTTTACAAGAGAAATAAATTCTAATTAATTGTTTATTCTTACAATTATTTTTTCAATAAGAACCACCAACACTAAAAACATAAATGCCTTTAACTAAATTTGATTTAATATCTTTTATTTCATTTTCTGAAACATCTTTATCTATTGGTGTATAAAAATTATTGATATTTAAAAATTTTTGATTTTCTAAAACATCATCAAATGCTATATCACCATATGTTTCTTTTATTTTTTGAATTAAATTAGGATTTTTATCTTCTATAGAAAGACTATAAGCCCCATTTGCTATCTTTAAAAAAGACTTTTCAATCTTTTTGAAATCTTTATCACTAATATTACAATTATCGAACTCACAATAAGCCAAATCATCGTTAATTCCACTAGATATCGGTTTAGAAAAAGGATAAATTTTTAAAATTGTCTGAAAAAATAAATTTATCGAAATATTTTCTAAAATTCTAAAAATCATAAAGCATCCTTATTTATAATGCTATTATAATAATATAATTAAAAAAAATAATAATAAATATATTTGTTTTTAAATAAATATATTTATTATTTCATAATCTAAAGGATATTTTTAATATGGCTACTACAAAAACAAAATCAAATACAAATGAACAAAAAAGAAAAGATACTATATTTGATAAAAATATTGAAAATCAAAATATATATACAACAACTCAAAATATAGATATCAATATTCCCATAATAGAAGAAAAAAAGAAAAAAGTTCAAACAAATGTAAATAATAAAAATAAAATAGCATTAGTTACTGATTCTAGTAATAGTATTACACCAGCTGATGCAAAAAAATTAGATATTACTATTCTTAATTTTTCAGTTACTAGAACAAAAGGTCCTGAAATAGAAGTTTTTGAAGATCAAACAAATGACAAAACTCTTTCAGAAATTTTTATTAATATAGATAATGGTTATAAATATAACACAAGTACAATTCCTCTTGGCATTGTTGAAGATGAACTTAAAAGACTTTTTGAAAAAAATGAATATGTTTTATTTTTACCAGTTTCAAAAGGTTTATCTAATCAATTTGAACAATTAGAAGCATTAACTAAAGTTTTTCCTAATTTAATTATTTTAAATTCTGAATCTTCAGCATATATTAATGAATACATTATTTTACAAGTTCATGAATTAATTCAAAAATCAAAAAATGTTGATTCAATCGATATAATCGAACAAGTTAAAAATTTAGTTAATGACATTAAGTTAAGATCTGTTACATTTTTTGGTATTAAAGATATTTCAGGAAGTGATGGCGGCAGAATTCCAAAATCTTTTATAAAGATTTTGAAATTAGCAAAAGTATCACCAATTGTTGAACTTGATTTTAAAAATAAAAGTGCTGGTTTTACAACTAATTGAGAAGAAATAAGCAAAAAAATTATTGAATTAATTAATAAAAAATTTGATGGCTTATTATTAGAAAATATTGTTGATATTGCAGTTGTTCATGCTCAAGCAGAACGTAAATATATTGATTTTTTATTAACTGCTTTAGTTAATTATTTTCATATAGAACCTAATAAAATTAAAATAAAATTAACACCATCTTCTATTTCAATTCATACAAGAAAAAATGCTTTAGGTATTGCTATAATTACTAATAAATATAAAAATAATATATAATTATTTTAGATTCTATTATATGAATCACTTATGAGAAAAACAATAATTCACTAGTGAATTATTTTACAAAAACACAAACATGAATAATAACACAATTTTAATAGTAATTTTAATTTTACTATCAATAATTTTTTTATTTGGTATTATAAAATATTTTCTTTCTATGAAAAAGAAAAAGAAGATTGATACTGAAGTAATTAATAAAAATGATAATTTAGAAAAGAAAACCTTTATTAATGAAGACAATTTTAATAAATTAGAAAAATCAAATTTAGTCTTACAAGAAAGATTAGAAAAAAATATTAAAGAATATGAAGAAAATAATTTTATTTTACAAAATAAAATTACTACATATTCAAATAAAATAGCTGAAACTTTGAAAGAAGATAAAGAATTATTAAAAAAAGAATTAATCACTATTCTTAAAAAAGATTTAAAAAAAGAAACTGAATTTGAAATTAAAGAAGCTAAAAAAACGATTTTAGAAACAAAAGATCAACTTGCAGTAAATATTTTATTGGAAACAATTGAAAATATTTCAGAAGGTTTAGTAATTGAAAAAACAATAACAATGATTGATTTTGATAATGAAGAATTTAAAGGAAGAATAATAGGTAAAGAAGGTAGAAATAAAAATACCTTTGAACTTTTAACTGGTGTTGACTTAATTATTGAAAAAAATTCAAAGCATATTATCCTTTCATCTTTGAATTCAGTTAGAAGAGAAATAGCTAGAATTCTTTTTGATGAAATAATTAAACATAAAAATCTTGATCCAGATAAAATTGGACTTTTATATAATAAGGCTTTATTAGAATTTGAAACTAATATTACTGAAATTGGTGAAGATACTATTTTAAATAAACTTAAATTTAAAGATATGGATCCCAAGATTTATCCATATGTAGGTAAATTAAAGTACAGATCTAGTTTTGGGCAAAATATTTTAAACCATAGTATTGAAGTGGCTAATCTAGCTTCACATATTGCCGTATTATTAAATATTGATTCTGAAAAAGCAGCAAAAGCAGCTTTTTTCCATGATATTGGTAAAAGTATAGATTATGAAATTAATGAAAATCATGTTAATGCAGGAATAAAAATTGCTCAAGAATGCAATTTTGATGATTATATTATCAACGCAATAGAATCACATCATAATGATATAATTACTGATAATATTTATTCTGATATTACTAAAATAGTGGATATGATTTCAGCAGCTAGACCAGGTGCTAGATTAGAAAATCATGCTAAATTTATCGAAAGAGTAACAGAACTTGAAAAACTTTGTGAAAATTTTGAAGAGATTGAAAAAGCTTTTGTAGTAAAACATGGTAGACATTTAAGAGTAATTGTTAATCCTAATGTTTGTAGTGATGAAAATATGTTTTTAGTTTCTCAAAAAATTAAGAAATTAATTGAAGAGAACGATAGATTAAAAACATTCAAAGTAAAAGTAACATTTTTAAGAGAATCAAAAATATCTTTTGAAACAAATATTTATAATTCAAAAAAGAGATCATAAAATGATCTCTTTTTTATTTTAATAAAATATTATTAATTGCCATAGCAACACCATCATGTTTTTTTGTTTGCATTATTTCATCAACATACTCTTGAACACGGTGTGATTTATGAATTTTAGCACCAATAGCTATTCCTGATTTTATAAACATCGGAACATCATTAAATGAATCACCAATTGTCGCTGTTTCACTTAAATGAATATTTAATTTTTTACAAATAATTTCAAGAGCATTGCCTTTATTTGAACCATGTTTAACAACTTCAAGCATTAAAGTTGATGTTTTGGAAACATCAATTTCATTTTTTGTAAATGCACTAATAATTTCTTGATATGTTTTATTTATTTTTCTTGAGAAAAAAGAAGTAGAAATGATATTTACTTTGTAACATTCCATATTTTGATATTCTTTTAATTCTATTATTTTATTTTTTAGATTAAATTTTGTAATTGTTTTATATACTTTAAAACCAGTAATAGGGATAATATTTTTTTCAATAAGTCCTACAATATAAGGTCAAAAACAAATTTTATTTTTTTGAACAATATTATATATTTTTTGACATATATCATTATCTAATTTTTGTGAATATATAATTTCATCAGTTAATAAATCAATAATAATATTTCCGTTTAAAGCTGCTAAATACTTAATTTTATGACCAGTATATTTATTAATAATATCAATATAATATTTAGCTGAACTAACTTCTTTTCCTGTAATAATAACAGGTTCACCACCTAGATTTTGATAGTCTTTAATAGCAATTAAATTTTCTTCTTTAATTTTTTTATTCTTTGACAGTAATGTACCATCTAAATCAATTGCAAATAATTTATATTTCATATACTAAACCTTTTATAAATTGTAATATAATAATATTGATAGTGAGCATTAATGATAAATAGTGAAAAGATTTTTTATAGTAATTTAATTAAAGAAATTAAAAAAGAAATTAGTGAAAAAAAATATGTATCAGCTTTAAAAAAAGTTGATGAAGAATTAGAACAACCATATATTCCAAATGAATTCTTTTTTCTTTTTTCTGATTTAAAAAATGAAATTACTGATTTTATTAATGAGAAAAATTATGAAGAAAAATATGCTAATTTGACAAATGAAGAACTTTGGTTTAATTGTTATAATGAATCAAAAAATTTCTTTGATATCAATACTTTATTTTATTTATTAGATAATGTTATTGGTGAATTTGATGATTTTAATTTTTTAATTTTTAAAAAAATTATGTTGAGTAAATTTGTTAATAATTCTCAAAAGTTTTTAATAATATCAAAAGTATTCCATCAAAATTTAGCTTTTGATATTGAATATTATAATTCTGATTTAGATGAGATTTTTGAAATTAACACAATTGAAATTAAAGGTATTTTTGATGACTTTAAATTAAAAATTAATTTATTTGAAAAAGAATTTTTTCAAAACACAACATATCTTGAATTAAGTTATTCAATGTTTAATTTATTAATTATTTACTTCTTTCCTCAAAAAGTTAATTTTAATTTTGATAATGTTTTATCAGCAATTAAAATATTAATTTATCAATATTTAAATATCGATACTGAGAATAAAATAACTAGAAATAAAGAAGTTGATATTATTATTAAAATTATTGAAAATAAATTAGAACTGAGTAGCTAATGATTGAAAAAGATATAATATTTCCAGTTGATAATAGTGAAGAAATAAATCCAAAAACAGAAGAAGAGATTAATATTTTAAAATCAAAAGAAAAATCTTTAAAAATGAGATTATTAGCGATGGTTTTAGGTTCTCTTTTAGTGATTTTTATAACACTATTATTATCTATATTTATATAAAGAAATAAATAATTAATGATACTATTAATAGTATTAATTTAATATAAGGAATAAAATGAAATTAACTAAATATGAGCAAATAAAAGAAGAGAATATTTTTACTATATCTATTGATGGAGAAGAATGAGCAGCTCCTTTAGCAGCTTCTTATAAACAAGGAGCTAAGGCTCTTAAAATAAAAGGGTTTAGTAGACCTGAAAGAGCACCTTTACCAAGAATTAAAGAAAATATGAATCCTTGAGTTCAATCTAATATTTATAATTCAGCAGCAGATACTCTTTTAAAAAAAGTAATTGATTTTACTGAAAATTCAGAAGAATATAAAGCTAAAAAAGAACTTGAAATATTTTCAGTTCCTGATATTAAAATTAGTAAAGTTGATGATGCAAATATTGAGTTTCAAATTATTTATTTTGAATATCCAAAAGTAGAAGTAAAAAAATATAAAAATCTTGATATAGATTTTTTAGCTATTGATATAGATGAAAAAGAAATTGATGATGAGATTGAATTTATCATTTCAAGAGAATCAGTTAAAAAAGATTCAAAAGATAAAGTTCTTAAAAAAGGGCATATTGCTATTTTTGATTTTAATGGATTTATTGATGAAAAAGAATTTGATGGTGGAAAAGCTGAAAGATATGAATTATTAATTGGTTCTAATCAATTTATTCCAGGATTTGAAGATAAAATGATCGGTTTAAAAATTGATGAAGAAAAAGATTTAAAACTTTCTTTTCCTGAAGAATACCATGCTAGAGATTTTGCAGGTAAAGACGTTACCTTTAAAGTAAAATTACATGAAATAAAAGAAGAAGTTAAACCTGAATTAAATAATGAATTCGTTAAATCTTTATCTTTTGTTAAAGCTGAAACAGTAAAAGAATTACGTGATTTTATTAGAGATACAATTAAACAAACTAAATTTGGTGATATTGAAAATAAAAATAAATCAATGTTAATTAAATCTTTACTTGAAAATAATATATTTACTAAAATTCCGACCCCAATGTTATCTGATGAGATTAGAAAAATTAAAGAACAATTTCATAGTACTTTAAAAGATCAAAATCTTACTTTTAAAAAATTCTTAGAATTAACTAATCAAAAAGAAGAAGCATTTGAAGTCAATTTTGTTAGAAGTGCTGAAGACATTATTAAAATTTCTTTATTAATTGAAGAAATTAAAAAACTTGAAAAAATATCAGTTGATAAAAAAGTTTTAGATGAAAAAATTAAAGAACTTATTGATGCTAAATATGTTGAAGCTGATGATAAAGAAAAAATTGAATTAATAAGAAATAATATTGAATCAATAGAAACTGAAAAATTGATTATGGATTTATTATTCGAAATCAACAAATCAAAAACATCTAAAGTTAATAAAAAAGAAACTACTAAGACTGAAAAAGTTGAGAAAAAAGAAACTACTAAGACTGAAAAAGTTGAAGTAGTAAAAGAAAAAACTAAAAAACCAACAAAAAAAGTTGAAACTGTTAAAGATACTTCAGTTAAAAAACCTGTTGAAGAAAAAAAAGTTAGTACTAAAAAGAATAAAAAGTAAATTTATGTAGTAATATGTTAGCAAAATATATTTATTTTGCTAACATATTACTATTACTTTTTATTTATATAAAAGAGGTCATATGAAAAAAGATAAAAAAACTAGTTTATTAATATCAAGAGGTATTGTAATTCTTCCTAATGATAAGAAGATAATTGAGTTTGCTAGACCTCAATCAATTTTAACTATTCAAAATATTGAAAATATTAAAAATGATAATATAATTTTAGTTTCACAAATTGATGATGATGATGAAGATCCAGATGTAGTTTCTGAAGTATTTTCAATCGGTACATTATGTTCAATTAAAAAAAGCATTAAAAAAGAAGAAAATGGTGAAATAGAATATTCACTTGAATTAATAGGAAGAAGTAGAGTTAAAATTTTTAATCAAAATTTTAGTAACTTTTTCGGTTATGAATGTGATTATGAAATCATTAAGGATGATTCATCTGATACTGCTAATGAATTAATTGAAATAATTATGAATTTAAATGAAGCATTTGAAGAACTATTAAAAATAGATTATAGATTTAGAAAATTATATAAATCTATGGATTTAGAAAATAATCCTATCCAAAAAATGGATCCTATTATTCTTGCTAATAGATTAGCTATTTTTATTGAAAACAATGATACTTCTATCCCTTTAATTGTTAAACAACAATTATTAGAAACTAACAGTGCTGTTGATTTATTAAAAGTTATCTATAATGAAATTTTAAGATTATTAGATCCTAACGGAATAATATCATCAGAAGTTGATTCAGAAATTAATGAAAAAATTAATAAGAATTTAGCTAGACAACAAAAAGAATTTTATCTTCGTGAAAAACTTAGAGTAATTAGAGAAGATCTAGGTGAAATCAATTCAAAAGATGATGAAATTGAAAAAATCAAAAAAAGAGTTAGTGAAAACCCATATCCTCAAATTATTAAAGATAAAATTCTATCTGAATTAGCAAAATATGAATCTTCTATGAGTTCTAATGAAAATACAATAATAATCACTTATATTGATTGATTATTAGATATTCCATGATGACAAGTTCAAGAAGATAATGATAATTTAATTGAAGTTGCAAGAGTTTTAGATGAAAATCATTTTGGTCTAGAAAAAGTAAAATTAAGAATTTTAGAATATTTAGCTGTTAGAACTAAAAATAAAAATTTAAGAGGTCCTATTCTTTGTTTAGTTGGTCCTCCTGGTGTTGGTAAAACATCTTTAGCAAATTCAATAGCAGAAGCTTTAAATAAGAAATTTGTTAAAGTTTCACTTGGTGGTGTTAAAGACGAAAGCGAGATTAGAGGGCATAGAAAAACATATATTGGTTCAATGCCTGGAAGAATTATTAAAGGGATGAAATCAGCTGGTGTTATCAATCCTTTATTCTTATTAGATGAAATTGATAAGATGTCAAATGATCAAAAAGGTGATCCAAGTTCAGCTATGCTTGAAGTACTTGATTCTGAACAAAACTCTAAATTTAGTGATAATTATATTGAAGAAGAATACAACCTTAATCAAGTTATGTTCATTGCAACAGCTAATTATTTTAAGCAAATACCATATGCTTTAATGGATAGATTAGAAATAATTGAATTAAATTCATATACTCCTTTTGAGAAAAAAGAAATAGCTAAAAAATATTTAATTAAAAAAATAAGAGAAGATGCATTATTATCTGAAGATTTAACTTGAGATGATGACGCTATTGAATTTATTATTAATCATTATACAAGAGAAGCTGGTGTTAGAGAACTTGAACGTCAAATATCAACTATTGTAAGAAAATATGTTGTTGATGAACTTAAAAGTTTACCTTTACCAAGTAAAATAGATATCAAAACTGTTCAAACTTACTTAGGAAAAATCCTATATGATACTACTAATAAAGATGATATTTCTTTACCAGGTATTGTTAATGGTATGGCTTATACATCTTTTGGTGGTGATCTTTTACCTATTGAAGCTTCTTTTTCAAAAGGTAAAGGTAAAATAATCATTACTGGTAATTTAGAAAAAACTATGAGTGAATCAGTAAGTGTTGCTGTTGGTTTTGTTAAATCTAATGCTGAAAAATTCAAATTAACAAATATCAATTTTCAAGAAATAGATATTCATATTCATGTACCTTCTGGTGGAATTCCTAAAGATGGACCAAGTGCTGGTGTTGCTATTACAACTGCTATTTTATCTTTATTAAAAAATAAACCAATTAAGACAAGTTTATCAATGACTGGTGAAATAACACTAAGAGGTAAAGTTGGTATCATTGGCGGAGTTAAAGAAAAAATAATCTCAGCATATAGAGCTGGTATTAGAGAAATTTATATTCCTATTGAAGATGAAAGATTTCTTGATGAAGTACCACTTGAAATAAGTAAAGATATAGATGTTCATCTAATTAAAAATTATGATGAAATTTATCAAAAATTATTTAGGGACTAGTTTAAAATGTATAATCATAATCTTTTTGAGAAGAAATGACAAAAATACTGATTAGAAAATAAAACATATAGATTTATTGATGATAACTCAGAAAAATTTTATATCTTAGATATGTTTCCTTATCCTTCTGGAAAAGGTTTGCATGTTGGTCATCCGAAAGGATATACTGCTACTGATATTGTTAGTAGATATAAAAGACAAAAAGGCTTTAATGTACTTCATCCAATTGGATGAGATGCATTTGGTTTGCCTGCTGAACAATATGCTATTGATACAAATAATCATCCAAAAGATTTCACAAAAAAAAATATTGAAATCTTTAGAGACCAATTAATTAAATTAGGTTTTGATTATGATTATGATAAAGAAGTAAATACAACTGATCCAAAGTATTATAAATGAACTCAATGAATATTTTCTAAATTATATGAAAATAATTTAGCTGAAATAAGAGACATTAATGTTAATTGATGTGAAAAATTAAATACAACTCTTTCAAATGAAGAAGTTGTATTTGACTCTGAAAATAATCCTGTCTCAGAAAGAGGAAGCTTTCCAGTTATTAAAAAACCTATGAAACAATGAGTTTTAAAAATAACGGAATACGCTGATAAACTTCTTGAAGGTTTAGATGAACTTGACTGACCAGAATCATTAAAAGAAATTCAAAGAAAATGAATTGGTAAAAAAACAGGTTATGAATTAGAATTTTTAATTAACGGTAATAAGAGTAATATTTTTATTCAAGAAGAAGATATTTCAAATATTAATAATATTAAAGCTGTATTAATAGCACCTAATAATGACTTATTAAAACCTTTCTTAGAAGACGAAAAATTTAATAATTTCATCAAAAAAACTGAAAAAAAATCAGATAGAGAAAGAAAAAAAACTAATAATTTTGAAATATTCAATCCAAATATTTCAGTTATCAATTCAATTAATAATGAAACAATACCAATTTTTGTTTCTGATTATATTCTTAATGATGAAGATGATTTTAACTTAGTTATATTAACAGATAAGAAAAATTGAAATTCAGAATTTATTAAACACAATAAATTGAATACTGATCAAAATGATAAAATTGATTCTAAAAAAATTATTGATGAAAATAATTTAAATAAAAAGCATCGTTATAACTTAAAAGATTGAACATTTTCAAGACAAAGATATTGAGGAGAACCTTTTCCAATTTTATTTGATGAAAATAATCAAATTATTTTAGAAAAAGATTTACCTTTAATTTTACCTGAAGTAGATAATTTTAAAGAGATAAATTTAGGAATAAGTCCTCTTGATAAATGTGATGATTGAAAATTTGTTACTGATGAAAATAATAATAAATTAACAAGAGAAATTAATACAATGCCACAATGAGCTGGTAGTAGTTGATATTATTTAGCTTATATTTTAAAAAAAGATAATGGCGAATATATTGATTTAGATTCAAAAGAAGCATTTAAACTTTTTGAAAAATGATTACCAGTAGATATTTATATTGGTGGTCAGGAACATGCTGTTTTACATTTATTATATGCAAGATTTTGACATCGATTTTTATATGATATCAAAGTTGTTCCGACAAAAGAACCTTTTCAAAGAATAATTAATCAAGGGATGATTATTGGTGAAAATGGCGAAAAAATGTCTAAGTCAAAAGGTAATATAATTAGTCCTAATGATATTATTGAAACACATGGAGCTGATGCTTTAAGATTATATGAAATGTTTATGGGTCCAATTACTTCATCTTTACCTTGAAATAATAACGGACTAAGCGGGACTAGAAAATGACTTGATAGAGTTTATCGATATTATTTTGAAATAGAGAAAGAAATTATTGATCATAAAGATTTAGATTCAAAATTAATTTCTGATTGAAATTTATTTATAAAGAATTTCAGTGAAAATATTGAGAATATGCAATTTAATTTAGCTATTTCTCAAATGATGATTTTTATTAATAATATTTATAAAGTAAAACAAATTTCATTTGAAATATTAGAAGGATTTTTAATATTATTTTCATTATTTTCTCCCCATTTAGCAGAAGAGATAAATGAAGTTATTTTAAAAAACAAAGATTCTATTTGTTTGAAAAAAATTCCAGAGTTTGATAAAAATATAATTATTTCTTCAGAAGAAGTAAAGATTCCGATCCAAATAAATGGAAAGTTTAAAGCAATTTTAATCGTTAAAAATGATTCTGAATTAGCAGAAATAAAAAAACTTGCTATGGAAAATATAACAATAAAAACGATTATAAAAGGCAAAAAAGTTAAAGAAGTTATCATAAAAGACAAAAAAGTTATAAATTTTGTTATTTAGATATACTCAACTTAAAAATAAAAATAATAATGTGATATTATGGTATTTGTAATAAAGATAGAAATTAAGGAAAAAAATGAGCGAAAAAGAAAAAGATTTTAATGAAACTAGTAAATTTAGTGGTTTAAAAGATATTTTTGAATATGATTGATATAAAATTCTTCAAGTTGGAAAAGATGCTTCAGAAGTTGAGATTAAAAATCAATACAAAAAACTTGCTAGAGAATGACATCCAGATAAAACTAATGATCCTGAATTAATTAAAAAATTCTATTTATTAAATGATGGTTACCAAATTTTAGGTGATCGTGAAATAAGAGCTTATTATGATTGAGAATACGGAAACGAATCTAAATCTAGTAAATTATTAGCTTTTCAATTTTATATTGAAGATCCAAGTTTTAAATTTAATACTTATATTGACGATTTATTAGGCGGAACTATTTCTGTTGGTATTATCGTTGAAGATACTTGAGAATCTGTAAAAAACAGTCTTTTGACATCTGAAGAAAAACTTGATTTTAATAAAAAATGTAATATAAAAGCAATTTTAGAAATAACACAAGAACAATTAGAAAGCGGTTTTAGGCTTGCTTCACCTCTATATAAATACAAAACATGTGGTGTTTGTAGAGGAAAAGGTTTATTAGGTACCGATGCACTTGAAAGTGATATTTGTTATAACTGTAAAGGTTATGGAATTGAAAATGAAAAAACTTTCGTTTATATAGTTGTTCCAGTAAATCATCCAATTGACAAAATTGTTAAAATATCAGGAAGAGGAAATAGTACTCCTCTAAAAATTGGTGATTTAATTATTGAATTAAAATTGGTTAAAAATTCTAGAAAAGCATCTAAAAATGCTAAAAAGCAATTAAAAACATTTAATAAAGCAGAGAAAAAAAATCTATTTTAATTTTTTAATAAGGGAAAAATAATGAATAGTAAAGACTATTATGAAATATTAGGTATTTCTAAAGATGCTTCGCTAGAAGAAATTAAAAAGGCTTTTAGAGCTCTAGCAATGAAATATCATCCTGATAAAAATCAAGAATTAGGTAGTGTTGAAAAATTTCAAGAAATATATGAAGCTTATGAAGTTTTAAAAGACCCTAACACAAGAAATTCTTATGATAGATCTGGTACTGATGGTTTAAATAATCAAGGATTTGAATTCAATAATTTTGAATCATTTGATGTATTTAAAGATTTATTTGATAATATAGGTTTAAATTTTGATAATTTTGAATCATCAAGTATGTTTGATATGTTTAATTTTGGTAATAGAAAACAAAATAGAAATAATATTATAAAAACAACAATTACATTTGCTGAATCTATTTTAGGATGTGAAAAAAATATTGATGTTACAAAAGTTTCTAAATGTGAAACATGTAATGGCTCATGTGCTGAAACACCCCAAGATATTATTATTTGTAACCAATGTAATGGTAATGGTTCGTTATTTAAACATGTTAAATCTTTAATTGGAATGATAAAAACACAAGTTGTATGTGATAGATGTTCTGGTAAAGGAAAAACAATTTTAAATAAATGTTCTACTTGTTCTGGTAAAGGAACAATCAGTAAAAATGAAGATATTACAATAAAAATTCCTCCTGGAATTAATAACGAAGATATTATTTCATATAATAATAATGATGTTAAAGTTGATATATTAATTGAAGTAAAACCAAGTAATAATTATCAGCGGCACAATTTAGATTTATATAATATAATATATGTCGATCCTATTAAGGCTATTCTTGGTGGAAAAATTGAAATTCCAACTCCGTATGGATTAATTGATTATAATTTATCTCCTTATACTCAATATGGAGATAAGATAAAACTTTCTAATCATGGTATTAGAACCAATAATAATAAACTGCTCCAGTTTAAAAATGGAAATTTATATTCAAGTATTAAATTTGTTACTAGAAAATATACTTCTCAAGAAAAAGAAATATTAAAAAAAGTTAATAATATCGATTCTAATGAGATAATTAAACATAATATTGAATTGTTAAAGGAATTTAAAAACAATGGCTAAACCTAAAACTCTTACAAGATCTGGAAAAAATCCTGTTACATCTAATGAATTAACAGGTATGGATTTAGTTGATGCAATAAAATCAAAAAAAGTAGAAAGAACTAGTGAAGGTGACTTTGAAGATAACAAAGATTCATCAGCTATGACTTCGATTCTTGATGAATTAGATAGTATTTTAAACATTGGTGCTCCTATTATTCCTGAGAAAAAAGCTCCAGTTAAAAAAGTAACAACTCCTAAGAAATCTGCTTCAACTTCAAAAGCAATTGAAAAAAGAGATGATTCTTTACAATTTGAAATTAATAGACTTATAGCTGAAAAAGAAGTTTTACAAAAACAATTAAAAACTTTTGAAGAAATGAAATTTGATCTTGAACAAAAAAATAAAGATGTTTCTAAAGATTTAGCTAAATCTTTAAAAGATGTTGAAAAACAAAAAATATCATTAGATAAAGTTAATCTTGAAAAAGAAAAAATCAGCAAATTAAAAGATGAAAACGAAAACATTTACAAGGTTAAATTAGTTGAATCTGTTAAAATGATTAAGCAACTAAAAGCTAATTCAGGTAATGCTATTGATGATTATTTAAAAGATGAAAATGAAAAATTAGAACTTGCTAATAAAGAATTAGAAAGTAAATTTAAACAATTACAAGAACAAAGTATTAGTAATACTAATCAAAATGATGATATAAAATCTTTAGAAGTAGAACTTGAAGATGCTAATTTAGAATTAGAAAATGCTAATATTCAATTAGAAAATAGTAAAAGTATTATTGAACTTTTAAAAGTTCATGCTGGTGCTAGTAATGAACTTGACGCTGTAAAAAAAGATAAAGAACGTTTAGAGTCTACTAATTCTGAAAATTCACAATTAATATCAGCATTACAAGCGAATATTAAAGAACTTCAAAATAACAATGATTCTAGTAGTGGAGAAGAAGCTGCTGAATTATCAAGACAAAATGAAGAATTAAGAGAAATGTTATCTTCTAAAAACTCTGCTATTGAAGAAGCTATTAAAGAAAAAATTGTTAAATTTGAAGAAACTTCAAAAGCTGAAATTGCAAAAGCTAAACGAAAAATATTTGAAGATATAGTACTTCAATTCTTAGAACCAGCTGCATTATTAGAATCAACTATTTTAAATTCTCCTGATGACCCAGCTATTCAATCTTATTTAAGTGGATTTGATATGATTAGTCAAATGTTCTATGATTTATTAATATCACTAGGTGTTGAATCTATTGATGTTAAAGAGGGTGATAAGTTAGATCCTGATTTAATGGAAGCTTTCGGATTTATGCCAGGAACTAGTTTCCCTCCTGATACTGTTGCTAAAGTTATGATGAAAGGCTTTAAAAAAGAAGGTAAAGTTATTAAACATACATTAGTTATGGTTGCTGAATAATATTTTAAAAAAAAATAACAGATTATCTGTTATTTTTTTTTTACTATTTTTAATGATTCATTTGCTCGCCTTGTTGATTAAAATAAGTATCAACTCTTTTTTTAGAAGCATATAAAACATCTTTAGATATTTTTGAATTATAACCAATATTCATACTTGAACCAACAACACTAGTTAAAATACTTAAAGCAGATCCAGCAACTGTAGCAGCTCCTAATGGAGTCATACCTTTAAATATTTTAGCAATACCTGATAACTTAATCATTAGTAAACACCGCCAAATCCCATATTAGATCTACCTTTATAAGCGCCAATTCTAGCATATGAATTAGCACCACCTGTATATGGATTTAATCTATCGGGAGCATATTGATTATTATAATATACAGATTGTGCATACAAGTTCATCATCCCATCAATACCAGTTCCAAGTAAACTTCCAGCAATAGCTGTGTCTAACATTTTTTGTTGTGAAAACATTGCTGGTGGTGGTTTCGGTTTTTTAGCAGCAGCTCCAGCAAAAATATTTTCTTTATTAATTATTCTTTTCATTTTTAATCTCCTTAGAAATTAAATAGATTGATAATTAATAAAAATACTTTTATTTTTTTAAAAGTTGATAAATTAAAATAGCAGCAGCAGAATTAACATTTAAAGAATTAATATTTTTTGAAATAGGAATATAAATATTTTTATCAACTAATTTTTGAGTTTTTAATTCAACTCCATTTGTTTCATTACCTAAAATAAGTGCATATGATTTATTTTTTTCAATTTTAAAATCATCAATACTTTCAGATTTTTCATTAACTAAACTAGCTATTGAAATAACATTATTTGATTTTAATAATTTATCAATTTCACTAAACGAAGAAAAATAGTTAACTTTTATTTTGAATAAAGCTCCCATTGAACTTCTAATTGTTTTATTATTATATAAACTTGTAGAATTATTTGAAATAAAAATTTTATTAACATTGAATCCAACACTAGTTCTTATAATATTACCTAAATTACCAGGGTCTGAGATATTTTCTAAAATTAAATAGTTTTGATCATTATTGATTTCAAAAGATTCAAAATTAACTTCACCAATAGCTATTATTTCTTGAGGAGTTATTGAAAAAGCAATTTTTTCAATAACATGATAAGGACAAATAATTATCTTTTCATAAAAATCAGTATTATATTTACCTTTATCTTTGTCATATAGTTCTTGAGTTAATAAAACATGTTTAATCTTAACGTTAGAGTTGCTTAAAGCTTCTTTAATCATTTTATAAGACTCTATAACAATTTCTTTGCTAAAACCATTTCTTGTTGATTTATAAATACCTTTTATTAAATCATTTTTTAAACTAGATATATTAATCATTATTCAATCCTTATAGCAGAAGCCATTACATATTCATTTTCATACGACAGAGAAAGATCGACATAAATATTATTAAAAAAGCAAAATGGTTTGTTTGCTTTTGTTTTCTCAATATTAAGATCTTTGAAAGAAGTTATTTCACCATCAAAGCATTTAAAGATAGCTTCTTTTAAAGCTCATCTAGCTGCTAAAAATCTAATTCTTAGATGTTCATCTTTAATTAATAAAAATAAATCTAATTCATTTTTATGCAGTAACTTTTCAGATAATTTTTCATTTCTAAATTCACTTCTATTAATAGAAGTGATATCTATTCCATGTTTAATAATCATTGATCTTATTTTCTTTTTTTCTGTAAATCTTTATCATCAACTTGTTTTCTTAAACTATTGATATCTTCTTTTAGTTTATGGAAACCAACACCTGAATCATTTAAATAGTGTAATTCTTCTTTTAAATTTTTAACATGGTGTTCAAGTTCAATGATTTTCTTTTTATGTTTTTCATTTTCATTTGAAATTTCATCATATTCACTAAATTTTAAATTTATTTCATTTTCATATTTAGCAAACATATCAAAAATTTCATCTAATGTTTTATCAACTTCAGCAGGATCATATCCATTATTCTTAGAACTAAATTTTCTATTAATTATTTCATCGATAGTATCATATATTTTTTTCATAATTATTTTTTGCCTTTCATGCCATTTTGTCTTATATCTTCATCAATAATTTTTCTATCATCATCAATAAATCATAAATCAGCTTCTTTTCCATTGAATAAACTAATATAGAAACTTTTATAAGCTGTTTTTCATTTTTTATCATTATAAAATTCTTTTTGTAAAAAATCTTTAACTTTATCTCTTTGGGTAAAACCTTCCATTGGACAACTACAAGGTAGAATCGGTAAATCAGTTTGTTTTACTTCTTTTATTATATCTTTTTCTCTGCAAGTTATAAAGGGTCTTATAAATCAAATTTCAGATCTATCTAAATACATCTTTGGTTTGAACGTACTTATTCTTCCTTCATTAATTAAATTTAAGAACATTGTTTCAATAGCATCATCAGCATGATGCCCCATTGCTATCTTATTACAATTATATTTTCTAGCAGCATCAATTAGAATTGCTTTCTTCATTTTTGAACAAAGTGAACATTGAAGTCGATTGTTTTTCATATTCTTTTTAAGGATTTCTCCCATATGAGTATCTTCAATATAAAACTCAATATTTTTCTTTTTTCAAAATTCAGTAATCTCAGTATAATCAAGAGCACATAAGTTCATTTTTAAATGAACGCCTATTACTTCAATAAAAATATTTTCTTTAGCTAAAATATTTTTATACAAATTCATAGCAAATAATAAAGCCATTGAATCTTTACCACCACTAATTCCAATACATATTCTGTCGCCATCTTCAACCATATTGAAGATTTTATCAGCCTTGATTATGTTACCAACTAATTTTCTCATATATGAAATATTAACATATTTTTAATATGCTTTTCTTTATATTTTATATAATATATTTTATATTACTTTGATAATTTTATTTAATTATTAAAAGAGTGATTCGGAGTAAAAAATGTCTAAAATAAATAATATTTCAAATAATGAATATGTTCTTCTTATTAATAAGTATCAAAAATTAAATTTGATAGATATTGATGATATTTTAAAAAAAATATTTAAAGATTTTTTTCTAGGTGATTATAGTAGTAAGACTTTTAATAATGAACTTAAAACTTTTATTTATTTAAATGGATATGACTTAATATATTCTGAAGATAAAAAATTTATTGATTCAATTGATTTTGTTTTAAATAAGAATAAAATTTCAACAAGTATTTTAAAAATTAATGAATTAAATAAAATTCAAAATGAAAAGATTAGTAAATTTGAAAAATTTCTTAATCCTGAAATATTTAATAATGAAAATAATTTTGATATTAAAAAATATTTTTCTATCCTTGATTTAACAATAGATATTCTTTTAATTAGATTAAAAGGTGAATATCATTATGGTGATATTTTATTTAATGAAGATTTAGAAGGAGATATAGTTGAATTTTCTAAGTTATTTAACTTTAAAAAAACTTTATTAGATAAAGCTCAAGCTCATATTATTAATAATATTGATGCTAAATCTCATGATGAAGTTAATGATAACTTTTTAAATTTTGAATTTGATTTCACTTCTTTAATAAAAAGTATTGAGAATAACGTTACTAACTTTTATGAAATATTTATTTGCTTTGAAAATTATTTTTGAATTGGTCAAACATTAATTAATTTATATTTACTTGAAAATGAGAATCAAGAAAATTTTATTATTGTTAATGATTTAATTGAAAAATATAATATTGTTAATAAAATTACTGAATATAATAATTTGGTTCTTTCACTTTTAAGTGAAAGAAAATATGATGAAGAAACAATTGATTTTATTAAAGATATGGAAATTGAAAATTTTGACAAAGACCTTTTAAATAGTATTAGTTTTGGAATTAAAAATAATTTTGATGAATGAAATAAGTTTAAAAATAAAAAAGAATAAAGGATAAAAACATTTTCATGGAAGAAATTTTAATAATTAATAAACCTAAAAATTGAACAAGCAATGATGTTGTTCAAAAAGTAAAAGGAATTCTTAAAGTAAAAAAAGTAGGACATGGAGGAACTCTTGATCCTTTAGCTACTGGTGTTTTAGTTCTTGGAATTAATAATGGAACAAAATTATTATCAAAATTTTTAGTAGATGAAAAAGAATATATTGCAAAAATTGAATTCGGATTTAATACAACAACTTATGATTTAGAAGGTGATGTTATTAATAGGAGTGATAAAATTATTGAGATTGATAATATAAAAAATATTTTAGAATATTATTTAAATAATCATGAGCAGTACCCTCCAATTTATTCAGCTATCAAAAAGAATGGTAAACCACTTTATGATTATGCTAGAAAAAACATTGATGTTGTAATAGAACCAAGAACAATGAAAGTTATAAAATATGAAATATTAGATTTTAAAGATAATATTTTAGAAATAAGAATGACTGTTCCAAAAGGCTTTTATATAAGAAGTTTTAGTAATGATATTGGAATTAAATTAGATACATATGCTACTTTAATTAATTTAATAAGAACAAGAAGTGGTGATTTTAAAATTGAAGATGCTGTTAAGATAGAAAGTTTAATTAATGAAAATTTATAATGAGATGATTGATTTAAAAGATAAAACATTAGTTATCGGGTTTTTTGATGCTTTTCATTTTGGTCATTTAAAAATAATGGAAAGCGCTAAATATCCAATTGTAGTTTTAACTTTTAAGAGTATTTTTTCAAAAACAAAACCACTTTATAGCTTTGAAAAAAGAATAGAAACTCTAGAAGAAAATAATATCAAAGAAGTTATTTGTCTTGATTTAGATCTTAAAGATTATTCTGCTCAAAGATTTATTGATGAGTTTTTAATTAAGAGTGCACCAAAAGAAATTGTTGTTGGTGATAATTTTTATTTTGGTAATGACCATTCACATGCTGAATATTTGAAAAAAGATTTTGATGTTAACATCATAAGTTTATTAAAAGATCATTCATCTACTAATATTAAAAAATTAATTATTGATGGCAATATTGAAAATGCTAATAAACTTTTAGTTAAAAATTATTCATATTCTAATGTTGTTAAAAAAGGAAATAGATTCGGTACTGAATTTCTTTATCCAACAGCTAATCTAGAAATAGATAATAATTGCATCAATATTAAATATGGTGTTTATTACACAACAACACTTTATAACGATAAAAATTACCCCTCATTAACTTTTATAGGTAAGCCAAAAACAGTGGTTGATAATAATTATCGAATAGAAAATCACATTTTAGATTTTGATGAAAATATCTATGATAAAGAAATAACAATCATTTTTAATAGCAAAATAGCAGATATTGTTAAAGCTGAGTCAATCCCAGATTTAAAAAAATTAATTAAGAAATATATTGATATTGTTAAAAATAAAATATAATTTATATAGTATTTAAAGACATTATTAATTAGAGAAAGAAAAAAGGCTAGAAATGAGTGCAAGTAATATCAAATCATTTGAAATAAAAAATATTAAACATACTGATAAATCAACAGATAAAGTTATATTTGATAATTTATCAATTGATTTTCCATTTGACAAATTAACAGTTATTTGTTCAGAAAACAAAGAAATAGTTAATCTACTTCCTAAGATTTTAACTGGTAATGAAACAATTGATAGCGGATCAATTCTTTTAGATGGAATCGAAGTTAGTGAAAAAGAATTAAAAGATAGTATCTACTATGCTTCTTCACTTACCACTAAGTTCATGCCAAATATTACAATTAAAGATGTTCTTGAAGCAGCTAACAACGCTAATGAAAGAAATGAAAAATTATCAAAAGAAAGAATGAATTCTTTTTATGAAAATTTTCAAATCAAAACATTAATTGAAAAAAAGACTGATGAATTTAATGAAAATAAAATTAGTGAAAATAAGAAAAATATTATTCTATTACTAGAAGCAGTTTTAAAATGTAAACAAATTATTGTTTTCGAAAACTTTCCACTTATTACATCATCAAAAGCGATTAAATTTTTAAAAAAATATATTAATAAAAATAAAATAGTTTTAATATCACTTGTAAGTGACCCAACTATTTTTAGTAATATTGAATCAAAAAAATATTGAATGGATAATAATGGTTCATTAATGCTTGATGCTATTTTAAAATCAAGTGAAACAGTTGAACCAAAAGCTGATGAAGTAATCGAAACAAAAGTTGATGAAGTAATTGAAACAAAACCTGCTAAAGTAGTTAAAGAAAAAAATGCTAAAGTAGTTGAACCAAAAGCTGATGAAGTAATTGAAGAAAAAATTGATGAAGTAATCGAAACAAAATCTGCAAAAGTAATTAAAACAAAAACTGCTAAAGTAGTTAAAGAAAAAAATGCTAAAGCAGTTGAAACAAAAGCTGATGAAGTAATTGAAGAAAAAATTGATGAAGTAATCGAAGAAAAAATTGATGAAGTAATCGAAGAAAAAATTGATGAAGTAATCGAAGAAGTAAT
>SAMEA5043647__coassemble_582_pt1 | contig 62107 bp, 117 predicted proteins | sample SAMEA5043647__metabat2_low_PE_002 | metagenome-assembled genome bin SAMEA5043647 (sample SAMEA5043647) | Gadus morhua | reverse complement strand
TTTAGATAATACAACTCTTCTAATAATAAAGATTAAAGCAATTATTAAAATAAGAGCAGCAACACCACCAACTATAGCGAATATTATTCCGAATGTATCAGCAACAACATTAGTTCCGCCTCCATCACCAGATAAAATTGGTGTATTTGAGTTTGCAGTTAGAATACTACCTAAATCAACAGGTTGCCCTTTATTATAAATAGCTTTAAATGAACCAACATCAATTACTGTGTTTAATTTAGTTGTAGCAGAACCAACAAAATTTAATAAAGAATCATCAGCAGTAGTTGCAGCATCTAAAGTACCACCAGAAAATACAATTCTATCACCAGAAGCATCAACTGTTAAAGTTTTTAAAACTTCATCAGTTAAAAGTGAAGCGTCAACTCCATTTGATGTAAATCATGCTTTTTTCTTAGTTAAATTTAATGTAGGTTCAGCACCTTCAGCACCTGCAGTAGGATAATTTTCATTAAATGCAGTTACTAATTCAGTAAGTGCAGGAAGTAATGTAGCATCTGCTTTTGCAGCTATTGCTGCTGTTTCAAGAGCTTTATAATCTACATTATTAACATTTACACTAACAGCTGCTTTTATTGTTTCAGCTTGAGTATAGTATTTAACATTACCAACTGTTGGAGTTGTTACACCACCATTAATAGCTGCAATAAATTTAGCTTGATCACCTTTAGGAATAAATATTCTATCAGGAGAAAGTCCTTTAAACATATTAGTATAACTAATATTAGCATTACTTGGAGTTGTATCAGTTACACCACCTAAAGAAGGCATAGTAAATCTTTTTAAAGAAGTAGCATTAGAAAATGTACCTGAACCTAAAGAAGTCAAAGAATTTGGTAACATTGCTGAAGTTAAAGAAGTTGCATTAGCAACTAAATTTGTTCCAATACTTTTTAAAGTTTTTGGTAATTCTAAACTTTTTAAAGCTGTAAAGTTAGAAAATACGTTATTACCAATAGTTGTTAATTGAGGAGCAACAGTATCAACTTTTGTTACATTAGCTACTAATTGTCCATCAGCACCAGCTTTAGTTACAATAGAATCTGCATTTGGTAAAAATTCATTAATTTTAATAACTTCAGCAGTATTTTTTGTATTTTCTCATAAAAAATTATAAATAGTTGTATTTGGAGAACCAATTGTAGCATCTGCTCCTAAAGCATCATGAACATCTTTCATATCAACTATATATTCAGGAATATTTAATACTTTACTTACATGGTTATAAATTGGATCACCAGTTAATTTATGTTTTGTAGTATAGTCATAAGGATTTGTTCAACCACCAGCAGCATAATTAGGACTTCTATATGTTAGTGAATCAAATACTTTATCAGATTCTTGAATTGTATATGGAGCTCATTTTGCTGATGATTCTTTATTAACAGCTTCTGTTTTTAAAGATCTAAAATAACTTGCACCATCAGCTACAACACCAGGTTCTTTAACTAAATAACCTTTAGTACCAACTAAATTAGCTGTATATTCTACTTTAGCAGTACCAGTTGCGCCTTGATTATAAGAATATATTGAGTTCGCTGGTGTAATACTACCAGCTGCACCAGTATTACTATATCTATTAGATATAACACCAATTTCAGGAACTGTTTCAAAACCTGACATTAAATGAGAAGGACGATTTCAATTACTATTTAAATTAGCTAAATATGTAGTATGGTTAACACCTGAAGATAAACTTTCTTTAAATATTGCATATTCAGTTGAATTTGGAGCATATTTATTTGCATAAATTTTTTGAGCATTAGTAAATTTTGCTGTTTCTTGTGCAACTGTCATAAGATTAGCTTCAGCAGGTACATAATTTGTTACTGCAGTAGCACCAGTACCAGTAGTAGTACCAGTTACTTCGTAAAGATTTTTAACATCTTCCAATCAAATATTTTCATGAAAAACAATATTTTTATCATCAGTAAAAGGAAATCTCATCATTTCAAATACTTCAGCTACATTTGGAATTGAAATACTTAAATTATTGTAAAATAATGGGTTTATAGAAGACACTTCAACATCTGGATATATAGTAGCAGATGTTGGAGGAGTTCCATAATATTTATTAGAAACAATTGTATTATTAATTAATCCAAGAATGTTATCTTTACTACCTAAATTTTGTAACTCTTGTATAGTTGGAGTTCTAGCACCAATATTAGTACCCATAGCAGCAGCAGTAATATCAACTAAAGCAAATCTCATATTTGATGGATAAACTATTTCTCTTGCAACATCTTTACTTGGTTTTGGTAAATTAGTAAAAGTTGAAAGAGAAAAATTACTTTTATCTTTAAAAGGAATTTGAGGTCCTGGAGGTGTAGCAGTTGATGCTGGGTGTATACCATTATGGAAAACTATTTTTGTAGTAGGTTCAGCCATATTTTCTGGTTGAGGAAAATAAACTTTTGTTAATGTTGACATATATTGAAATACTTCATTACCAACTTTAGTTAATCTTGAACCACTTTGAAAACGAATTTCTTTAACTTGAGACATTCAAGGGTTGTTTGGATTAGAATATTCACCTGGATAAAAATCATGTCCTGGAGTTCTTCTTGTAACCGCTTCAAGTGATTCTACATAATTAGGAATAGTGAAAACACCTGTCTCAGCATTTCATGCTGGTTTAGCAGAATCAACAGCTGTTGCATCTGCATTTCCAAGTCCTCATGTAGTAATATCACCTAAAAATCCTTGGTTAAATTGTCTACGTAAATTAGTATCAATTGCTTTAGTACTAACATTATTAGTACCTTCTTTTAAAAGAACATTGCTAAGATCATTATTAGTAGTTGTATTACTATTAGCAAGACTTATTCCAAGTCCTAATCCTGAAGCAATAACAACACCTGTAAATAAAGAAGCAATTGTAACTTTTTTTATATTTTGTTTTTTCATTTTTATCCTTTTTATAAAAAAAATTATAATTTATATAAATTATAAATTTTATTTTCCTAAACTAATATTATTATATTTAATTTGAGAAAATATCTTTATTTAAATTTTTCTTATAATTTATTATATCATTTTTATCAAAATAAATATTAATTTCATACTCAGCATTTTCAAGACTATCACTTCCATGAATAATATTCATTCCTAAATCATTAGAAAAATCACCTCTAATTGTACCTGCACTAGATTCTAAAGGATTAGTTGCCCCAATAAAATTTCTTGACATTTCAATAATATTATTACCACTAATAACCATTAAAACAACTGGATTTGAAATAATTGATTGAACTAATTCATCATAAAAAGGTCTTTCTCTATGAACATAATAATGTTTTTTAGCTTGTTCTTCAGTTACTAAAGCAAATTTAATTGCATTGATCATAAAACCTTTTTTTTCAAATCTAGTAATGATATCACCAATTAAGTTTCTTTGAACTGCGTTTGGTTTAATCATAATAAATGTTTTTTCCATATTTTTCTCTTTTCTATATAAAATATATACTATATTTTATATTTATATTAATTATTCTAAATGTTTTCAATTTCATCTTCAAATTGACTATTAAACATTTTAGAATAGAAACCATCTTCATTTTTTAATAAACTATCATGATTACCTTTTTCAATGATCCGACCATTCTTAAGAACAATTATTAAATCAGAATTAACAATTGTTGAAAGTCTATGAGCGATGATTATTGATGTTTTTCTTTTCATTAACTCATTTAAAGCTAATTGAATATCAATTTCTGTTTTGGTATCAACATTACTAGTAGCTTCATCTAAAATTAAAATTTTAGCTGGATCTATAATTGCTCTTGCTATTGATATCAATTGTTTTTGACCTACTGAAAGAGAATCTCCATTATTATGTAAAATTGTGTCATATCCATTTTCTAATTGATTAATAAAGAAATCACATCTTGTTAATTTAGCAGCAGCATAGATTTCTTCATCAGTAGCGTTTAAATTACCTAATCTAATATTATCCTTAACAGAAGTGTTGAAAATAAATGGGTTTTGTAAAACTATAGCAATATTTTCTCTTACAGATTCTTTTGTAACATTAGCAATATCTTTTTCATCGAAAAGAATTTTACCTTCACTAATATTATAAAACTTAGTTAATAAATTAATAATAGTAGATTTACCACTTCCAGTTGGACCAACTATTGCTATTGATTGATTTTCACCAATTTTAAAAGAAACATCTTTTAAAATTCTTTTATCTTTTGAATAAGAAAAGTTTAAATTTTCAATTGATATATTTCCTTGAATATTTTCTAATGAATCTTTTTCATTTTCTAAATCTTCATTTTGTTCTCTATAAATATCAAAAATTCTTTTTGCTGATGAAAAACCCATTTGAAACATACTTGTTAAAGATAAAAGATTACTAATAGGACTTATTACTTGTCTTGTTAAAATTGTAAAAATAGTAATAATAGCTATTTTTTGAACAGCATCAAGACCAGCGCCTCCCATAATAACACTTGCAAATTGATCAGACCCTGGCATTAATGCAAAAACACCACCAATAATTGAAATAAATAAAATAATAAAGTTAATCATAAAAATACTTCATGGCATAACAAAAGAACTTATTCTTTCTCCCTTATATGAAACATTAACTAGTTCTTTATTTTTTTGATTAAATTGTTTAGAAACATTTTCTTGTTGATTAAATAGATTAGTAACATTTTGTCCAGAGAACATCTCTTCAACAAATCCATTAGTTTCACCTAAGTATTCTTGTCTTTTTTGAAAGAATGGTTGAGTTTTTTTAACAATAAATAAAACAACTATTAAAAATGTTGGTACTGTAACTAAAACAATAGCAGCTAATGTTGCTGAAATTAAAAACATTGTAATCATTGAACCAAAGATTGTTAAGAATCCTGTTATTAAATCAGATAATGTAAAAGATAAAACAAAAGTAATATTCATTGTATCATTAGTTGAAATTGAAATTAAATCACCTGATGATCTTGTATCAAAAAAAGACATTTTTAACTTTTGTAGTTTATTAAACAAGTCATAACGAATTTCATGACTTATTTTTTCACCTAATCTAATTAACAAAATTCTTTGTATATATGTAAATACAGCATATAGTAAATAGAAAACACCAAGAATAGATACAATGGTTATAAAGTCAGGTTGACCTACACTAGATGTAACAGCCATCAAAGTAATAACAGAAGCCATATTGAATAATATTGTAAAAATTACAGCAATAAAAGCAAAGAATAATAATTTCTTATAATTTTTCATATAAGCAAAAATAATTCTAACGACTGGTTGTCCTTCTTTTGCTCTTTGAAAAGGTGATTTCTTTTTATTATCTTTTAAAATAGCTATCGGATTTTCAAAACTAGTACTTGTTTCATTAAATATTGGACTAGGAATATTTTGTTCTTCTAAATTATTTGATGTCATTTTTGATTTCTTCCTCTCCTAATTGATTTAAAGCAATATCATAATAATATTCACAATTCTTCAATAAATGTTTATGTGTTCCTTGATTAATTATTTTTCCATTTTCCATAACAACAATATTATCTAAATTTTTTAAAGCTGTTATTCTTTGAGCAATAAAAATTTTAGTTGCATTTTCATAATTTTTATTAATCATTTTTTGAACATTTTTTTCAGTTAACATATCAAGAGCTGAAGTTGAATCATCAAAAATAAGAACTTTTGGTTCTTTAATTAAACTTCTAGCAATTGATATTCTTTGTTTTTGACCACCAGAGAAGTTTTCTCCTCTTTGTTCAACAACTTCATCTAAACCTTCTTTTTTTGATGCTAGAACTTCATTAACACAACTTGATTCAAGTGCTCTTTCTAATTCAACATCTGTTGGTTCATTTTTTCCATAATAAATATTAGATCTAATAGTACCTGAAAATAAGACTGATTTTTGAGGTGTAACTGAAATATTATCTCTTAATGAAGTTAAAGATAAATCTTTAATATCGTTATTATCAATTAATAATTTTCCAGAATCAATATCATATAGTCTTGTTATTAAATTAATTAAACTAGTTTTACCACATCCTGAATGTCCGATAATACCTAATGATGATTTGTTTTTAATTTTTAAATTAATATCATTTAAAATTCATTCTTCAGAATTATTATATTTAAAATTAACATTTTCAAAAACAATATCAAAATTACTATCAATATTAATTGGATTTTCTGATTCTTGAATACTAGGTTTAGTAAAAAATACTTCATTAACTCTTTTAATTGTTGCTTGAGATCAACCGATTTCACCTACTATTGAGCTTAATAACATTAACCCAGCAGCTGTTAATGCTGCTAAGTTTGTTAAACTAGCAATTTCATCATTAATCGGATATCCTGGTGGAGATGCTAATAAAATAATAACAATCACTAAATTAACAATAATTAAAACAAATGGAGAAAAACTTAAAGCAGCTATTGAAGATTGAATTCCATATTTTGTTAATTTATCATTAACTTTATTAAAATATTTTATTTCTAACTTTTGTAAGTTATTTGATTTAACAATTCTTACACCAAGTAAATTTTCTCTCATTTTTTCATTAGCACTATCAAGTGAAGATTGTAAATTAGAAAATGATGGAATCATTATTTTGAATAAAATTCATAAAATTAATATTAAAAGAATTAAAGCGCCTAAAAAATAAGCTCCATAAATTGGATTAATAAAAAAGGCAAAAACAATACTACCTACAAAAAGAGCAATTGCTCTTGGAATGATTGATAAAGATCTAATAAAAACATTTTGAATCATTGTAATATCAGTTGTCATTCTAGTTGTTAGAGAAGAAATTGAAAATTTGTCAATATCACTTGCTGATAAACTTTGAACTTTATTATAATATTTATCTCTAATATTATAACCAAAACCCATACCTATTTTAGCAGTTAAAACATTAGAAATTGCTCCTGAAGCCAATGTAAATAAAGCACCTGTAGTCATTATCACAAATACAATTGATAAGGATGCTGTTTGATCACCATTAAACATATTTACAAAATGTCGAGACATTCCAACAATAGCTTGCATAAATGGATTAAGTTCTGCTATTGGTGTTGTGCTCGGATTAATAATTTCAAAAATAACTAAAAGCATTAAAGGTTGAACAAAATCACCAAGCGTTTGAATTAGTCTAACAAATAAAATAGTAAGAAGTAACTTCTTATCTTTTTTAGAGAAGAATGTAAATAAATGTTTCATATATTAAATATCCCATACGTCTTTTTATTATATAATATATAAAAATTAAATAGAATTATTATATACATAATGCAAAATATTTTAGATAAAGTTTATCAAGATTCAATAAAAGAAAAAATAGCACCACTAAAAGTAAATGCTTCAAAATTTATTATTGATTTAATTAATAAAAATAATTATAAAACATACCTTGAAATAGGTAGTGGTCTTGGTTATAGTTCTCTTTTTATTTATGCAACTACTGCTGTAAATAAAATAACAACTATTGAAAGAGATCCTATTCGTTTTTTAAAAGCAAAAGAGAATTTAAAAGACTATCAAAAAATTGATTTAATTAATATTGATTGTTTTGATTATGAAGTCAATGATAAATATGATTTTATTCTTTTAGATGGTCCAAAAACTAGATTAGAAGAATTGTTTCTAAAATATATTAAATTATTAAATAAAAATGGAATTATGATTATTGATAATATTTATTTAAAGAATTTAGCTGATTTAGAAATAAAAACTAATAATCAAGCAAGAATATTATTAAAATTAAATGAGTTTAAAGATTGAATTTTAAAAAATAATGATTATTCAATTGAATTAATTGATATTGATGATGGTTTAATGATGATTCAATTAAAAGAGGAATTTTAAAATGAAATTAAAAGTTGCAATTAACAGTATTGAACATTTAGATTATTGTTTAGAAAATAATGTTGATGCTATTATTATAGGTAATGATTCATTTTCATTAAGAAATTCAATCTCATTTAGTCTTGATGAAATAACTGAAATTAATAAAAGAAAAAATAAATCTGAAATATATGTTTTAGTTAATAAAATATTTATTGAAGATGAATTAGAAGCATTAGAAAAATATTTAATTGATTTATCTAAAATAAATATTAAGAAAATTATTTTTCAAGATTTTGCTGTTATTCATTTAATTGAAAAAAATAATTTAAATTTCTATTTAAATTACAATCCAGAGACATTAATAACTTCATACTATCAATTTGATTTTTATAAAAAATGTCAAATTAATGAAATGAGTTTAAGTAAGGAATTAACTCTTTATGAAGTTAATGAAATTACTAAAAATAAAACTAACTTATCAATTGAAATTCTAGGTCATGGTTATTGTTTTATTATGCACTCAAGATGAAATTTAATTTCTAATTTTGAGAAATATTATAATACTTCTCTTGATAAGAGAATTTGAATTAGAGAAGAAATGCGTAAGTTAAGTAATTTAATTTATGAGGATAAAGATGGAAGTCATATGTTCTCTGGTTATGAATTAGCAACAATTAATATCTTAGATAAACTAAATGATCTTGATTATTTAAAAATAGATACTTTTTTCTATGATTCAGATAAATCAATATTAGTTACAAAAATTTATCAAGATGCTTTTAATAAAATAAAAAATGATAAATATGATCTTGATTTTAAAACTAAAGCATTTGAAGAATTAGATAAAACAGCTGATAAATTTATTGATAATGGTTTTTTAAAAAACAATATGAAACACCCCCATTTAAAAAAATATGAACAAAATAATAAATAAAATTGAATTATTATCTCCAAGTGGAGATAAAACAAAAGCATATTATGCTCTTAATTATGGAGCTGATGCTATTTATATCGGTGCTAAAGAATTCAGTTTAAGAAAAAGAGCTGGTAATTTTGATATTGAAGATATTAAAGAAATTGTTAATTATGCTCATAGTTTAAATAAAAAAGTTTACTTAGTGATGAATGTTATTTGTCGTAATTTTTTATTTAAAGATTTTCATATTTTCTTTAAGAAAATACAAGATATTGAAATAGATGCTTATATTGTTGCTGATGTAGCTATTATTAATTTTCTGAATGAAAATTATCCTGAAAAAGAAATTCATATCTCAACTCAACAATCAACAACCAATTCAGCAAGTTGTTTATTTTGAAAAAAATATGGAAATGCTACTAGAGTTGTTTTAGGAAGAGAATTAAAATTAGATGAAATCAGAAAAACATCTGAAAATTTAAAAAATAAAATTGAACTTGAAATTTTCATACATGGTGCTGTTTGTATTTCATATAGTGGTAGATGTATGATGTCTAATAACTTTAGTTTAAGAGATGCTAATGTTGGTGGATGTGCTCAATCTTGTCGATGAAAATATCATATTGAAGATAAAGATAGCAATGTCTATAATGATCATTTTTTTACAATGAGTCCTAAAGATATGAGTTATATTAATTATTTAGATGAATTAATGAAACTTAATATTGCTTCATTTAAAATTGAAGGAAGAATGAAATCTGTTAATTATATTGCTGAAGTTGTTAAAACTTATCGTGAAATAATGGATAAACATTATCAAAACATTGATTTTGATACAAATGTTTATTTTAATAAAATAAAAAATATTGCAAATAGAGATGTTGATTCAGCTTTTATTGATAGTGCTGATGAATCTAAAATGCTTTATCATGATGAAAAAAAATTAACTAACCAAGATTTTATCTTTACAATTGAAAAAATAATTGATGAATCAAAGTTTTTAATTAGAACTAAAAACAACTTTAATATTGATCAAAAAATAAGACTCGTAAATCCATTTTTAGAAGATCAATTTATTCATATTGATGAAATATTAGATTTAAATAATAACTCAATTAAAAATGCAAATATTCCAGATTCAGAATTATATATCACTATTAAAAGTAATTGTACTATTAATGAATATACTCTTGGAAAGTTAAACTAAAATTTCTTAATTAATTCAAAGCTATTTTTAATAACATCATCCATATCATAATATTTATATTCACTCAATCTTCCTATTAAAAATAGATTAGAATATTTAGAAGAATCTTTTTGATATTTTAAATATTTTTGATTGTTTTCATCATTATTAATTGGATAAAATGGAATATTAAATATTTTGTCATTAATGTCAAAATTACCAGGATATTCTCTTGTAATTGTTGTATTTTCTTTATCAATTTGCTTTGTCATATGTTTATATTCACATATTCTTGTTAGTGATTTATGAGCAGGATAATTAACTACTGCTGTTTCTTGAAAAAACTCTTGCTTTAAATCTTCAAATTGAATATCTAAAGAACGATATTGAAGTTGTTCATATTCATATTTAAAAAGTTCATCAATTCTACCAGTAAAAATAACGTCTAATTCTTCATTTTTAAAAAGTATTTTTGAGTCTTTAAAACTAAGAAAATCAATAGCATTTTGATTGTTGAAAATAGTAATGTTTTTATGATCTAATATTTTATTAATCATCTCAGTATAACCAAATAAAGGTAAACCTTGATATCTATCATCAGGAAAGTAATTTCAAACATGATTTAAATTAATTTTTACCCTTTTAAGTACATTAATATCAATGTCTTTAATATCAATTCCTCACATCTTAATTGTGTAGTTTGCATATATTTTTAAATATATATTATTGATTAATTTTTTAAGATCAACATCTTCTATCTTTTCAAGTAATTCATGAATACTAACACTAGTTTCATTTTTAAATAATCTCTTAACTTCTATTTGAAATCTTTCAAATAAATCTGGATCAATAGCTTTAATAGAGTCAAAATTAATTGGAAACTTAATTAATTTTGAATCATATTCAACTTGAACTTCATTAACATAATCATTAAACTTAGTAAATCTGTTAATAAATTCTCAAACATCATCATAATTTGTATGAAAAATGTGTGGTCCGTATTTATGAACTAAAATATTATTATCACGATAATAATCATAAACATGACCACCTAAATGATTTTTAACTTCATAGATTTCAACTAAATAACCTTTTTCACTTAATAATCGAGCACAAACAGAGCCTGAAAGACCTGAACCAATAATAATAATTTTCTTCATATTTAACCTTTTTTATTAAGCTTCTTCTTTATTATTATAAAATTAATTTTGACTAATAAAAAGAATAAACTATTCTTTTTTTATAAATTAAGTATCTGGGAAAAATAATGAAAAAATTAGATCGAATAATAACAAGAGAAGAAGATTTTGCTGAATGATATACAAGTATTATTCATAATGCAAAACTTTCTTTATATACAAATATTAAAGGGATGATGATTTTTCAACCATATGCTTGAAGTATTTGAGAAAATATTAGAGCTATTTTAGATAAAGAATTCAAAGAAAAAGGGATTAAAAATCTAGCAATGCCTTTATTAATTCCTCTATCTGATTTAGAAAAAGAAAAAGATCATATTAAAGGTTTTAGCCCTGAAGTTTATACTATTACTAAAATTGGTAATAAGGAAATTAATGAACATTATATTATTAGACCTACAAGCGAAATTATTTTTTGTGAATATTTTAGAAATATCTTAAATAGTTATAAAGATTTACCAATTAAACTAAACCAATGATGTAGTGTTTTAAGAGCTGAAAAAACTACTAGACCTTTCTTAAGAAATAGTGAATTTTACTGACAAGAAACACATTCTATTCATATTGATGAAACAGATGCTTTAAATTTTACTGAAGATATGATTAATACCTATGAAAAATTTATTGAAGAAGATTTATTAATTCCGGTTATTAAAGGTGAAAAAACTTTAAATGAAAGATTTGCAGGAGCTGAAAAAACTTATACAGTTGAAGCTCTTATGCAAGATGGTCAAATTCTTCAATGTGGAACTAGTCATTATCTTTCTGATAATTTTGCTAAGAATTTTCAAATAAAATTCCAAAATAATAATAATCAATATGAATATGTAAAACAAGTATCAGCTGGAGTATCTACTAGATTGATTGGCGCTATAATTATGGTTCATGCTGATGATAAAGGTTTAAATTTACCTTGAAACGTTGCTCCAACTCAAATTATTCTTAACTTAGCTAATAGTGATGAAGAAGTAAAAAAAATAGCTCATACAATTAAAGATTCATTAAAAAACTATCGAGTTAAAATTGATAGTTCTGATAAAGGATTAGGTTATAAAATTAGTAATAATGAAATCTTAGGTATTCCTTTACAAGTTATTATTGGTAAAAAAACAATTAGTGAAAATATTGTTACTGTTTATAGAAGAGATATTAGTCAAAAAGAAGATATCCATCTTGATAACTTAAATGATTATTTAGAAAAAACAATTATTGATATTAAAGCATCAATGTTTAATAAAGCTAAAACTCATCTTGATTCATCAATTGAATTCATTTCATCTATTGATGAATTAAAAACGACATTATCAAAGAGAAAGATAGCTAAAGCTTATTTCTGTGGTAATGAAGATGATGAGATAAGAATCAAAGAAGAAACAAAAGCAACACCTAGATGTATTATTGATAATGATGTTGAAGGTACTTGTTTCATTACTAATAAAAAAACAAAGAATATGATCGTTATTGCAAGAGCATATTAGTATTTTATAAAATAGATTGACCTACATAGAAATATGGAGGTTTTTTTATGGAACAAATACTTATTTTATTTAATGAAAGATATGAGGGTAATTGAGATTTGATTTATCAAGCAATTAAGAATTCAGAATTTCAAAAAATAAATTTAGAAAAAATAAAAAGCATTAAGAATGATCAAATTAATATTATGACTATTTTGGATGATAAATATCCTAATAAGTTCAAAAATATTTATATGCCGCCATTTATTATTTTTAATAAAGGTAATATCAATTTAATTGATAAACAAGTAATCGCTATTTGAGGTAATGTTGAACCTGAATATTTTTTAAAGAATAAATTATCAAAAAATATTGTTTATAGCTTTAGTTGAAATGCTAAAAATCACTTAACAGCTAAAAAGCTAATTAACTTTGGATATAAGATAATTTTAGTTGATAAGAATGGGTATAAGAAGTCAATTATTACTAGTATAGATTCTAATAATCTTTTATATATTTCAGAGATGCCTAAGAATAGTAAAATTAATGATGATTATCCTGAACTACAAAAAATGAATAGATTGTTAAATGCTGTTAGTGATAAAGTTTTATTATTAAATGCTAATGAAAAAACTGTTTTAGAATGTGAAAAAATTGCTAAATTTGAAAATAAAGAAGTTTATAGTTTCAATGATGAAAGTGAATTTTTAAAAAATCAAAAAGGTATTAAGTTAGTTAATTCTATTAATGAAATTTGATAATTAATCTTTATTTTCAATTCTTTTATAAATTGGCTTTGAATCATTAACTGTAATATTGAAAAGTGGGTGAAGTTCATTAATTTCATCCATTTTTAATAAAGGTATATTTGTTTGTAAAATAACTTCGTCTTTACCTTCACTTAAGATAGGTGATAGTCAAAAATTACTTATTTGAATAGTTTTAGCAATAATGATAATTAAAGAATCTAATTCATTCTTTTCATTGTTTTTAAATAGTTCTCAAGGTTTAATATCTTCAATATACTTATTAATATAATTAATAACTCTCATAACTTCTTTACAAATATTTAAAACATCTAATTTGTTAATATTTTCAATAATATTTTTATTTGCTATTTCAATTTCATTCAAAGCTTTTTTTGCATAATCAGATAAATTATCCTTATTTATTTCAGGGATTTTTTTATTATTATATTTTTTAATTAAACCAATAAATCTAGATACTAAATTACCAAAGTTATTAGCTAAATCACCATTAAAATTAGCAACTAATGAATCTGTTATAAACACATTTTCACTATTAATAGCAAAACAACTCATAAAATAATATCTAATAGCATCAACACCGAATTCATCAATTAATAAATTGGGATCAATTACATTGCCAAGAGATTTTGACATCTTTCCTTCTTTTGTAACAATTCAACCATGACTAATGATTTTAGTTGGTAATTTAATATTTAAATTATCAAGAAAAATTGGTCAATATATACAATGGAATCGAGTTATTTCTTTAGATAAAATGTGAACAATTTCAGCGTCTTTATGATTTCAATATTTTTCAAATAAACTTGAATCATCACTTAGATAACCAAGTCCAGATATATAACTTAATAAAGCATCAAGTCATACATAAATAATGTGCTCTGATTTTGGTTCAATTTCTATTCCTCAATCAAAAGAAGTTCTTGTAATTGATAAGTCATCAATACCTGTATTGATGAAGTTATTCGTTAGTTCATTCATTCTTGATTTTGGATAAATTAAATCAGGTTTTTTTTGAAAAAGTTCATTAACTCAATTTGTAAAATTTTTCATTTTAAAAAAATAAGATGGTTCTTTAATATCAATCAATTTATGATTTAAAGTACAAAAATAATCATCATTTTCTTTTTTAGCTTGGTTATGATTAAAGTTTTCTTCACAAGAAACACAATATAAACCTTTTCATTCATTAAGATAGATAAGTTCTTTATCTTTGAAAATCTGAAATACTTTTTTAACAGTTTCTGTATGTGAAATATCTGTCGTTCTAACAAATTTTGAATAATCAATTTTTAATCTCTTTCATAGATCAATAAAAATTTTTGAATTCATATCAACATATTCTTTTGGAGACATATTCAATTCATTAGCTTTTTCTTGAATTTTTTTACCATGTTCATCTGTACCAGTTATATAAAAAGTTTCATAACCAATTAATTGTTTATATTTAGAAATAACATCAGCTAATATTGTTGAATAAGCATGACCGATATGTGGTTTACCTGATGGATAGTAAATAGGTGTTGATATATAAAAAGTTTTTTTCATGTTTTATCCTTCTGAAATATTAAAAATCTCACTTTTTTCAATAAGAAGATTGTTAGTATATATAATTGAAGCTGCTGTAATTATTAATCCTAAATAAAAAAGAGCAACATAAAAAATTAAAATCTGAGCTGCAATTCTTAAGTCTCATCATGTATATGCTATTGATGCTGAATTACCTCTATTAAAATTATAAGAAAAGATAAATGAAAACTCTCAAGTACCTATTTTTTCTGCCATAGAAAGATTAACAAAAACTCCGTCTTTATATAAAATATTTGGTTCAAAAATTATATCTGATACTTCATTTATTCAAGGATTATTATAAACAACAGAACTTGGTCTATTAATAAAAGCAATAATAAAAAGTAATAAAAGAAATAAATTACCAATGATCATAAATGCTGAAATATGATTTGAATTATATACTGCTAAATAATCAGATTTCTTATATTTTCAATAACCATAACCAGACATAGGAATAATTATTGATATTAATATTGTTGTTAATATACCAATAAAATTAAGGTATTTTGTATTAATATCAACTGCTGTATTATTAACTAAATCAATATTAAAAAAATTTATATAAAGTGTATTATTTGAAATAAATGGTGGAATAAAAATATAAGTAGTTAAAAAAAGAATCATTACAATCATCAAAGAAAAACTAGTAATTAAAAAGAACCTACTAGTTTTATTGATATCTTTATTAAGTAATTGAATAAATTTTAAATTCATAATATTATTATTATATAATTTCTTTTTTTTATTATTTCTTATTTATGTTTTCTTTCTCATATTATTTGTTGCACTTGTATATTAATAGTTCTCCACTATGTTAATATATGACTATATAATATGCATTTTATTATATAAAGAATATAATGCATTAGACTTAACAGAATGTTTGTATGCAACCATTTTACAAGCTATTTTTAATTGAATATTACTCTTAACTAAGTTTTCAATTTCTATTAATAATATATTGTCATCTATTTCAACTTTTGTTCTATTGTTAATAACAATAACTATTTCTCCTTTTAAGGTGATTATTTTTAAAATTTCTGAAATTTTATCAACATAAATAGTTTGATTTTTTTTAGATATTTCTCTACAAACTGAAATTTCAATATCCCCAAAAATATTCTTAATATTTTCTAAAGTATTAATAATTCTATGAACTGATTCATAAATAATTAATGTCGTTTGAAAGCTTTTTAATTCACTTAATCTATTACTTTGTTCATTAGCTTTATATGGTAAAAAACCAACAAAGAAAAAATCAGTTGTAGGAGCTGATGAAAGAATAAGACCATGAATTAAAGCAGAAGGCCCTGCTGTAACTTCGATTGAAATATTTTTGCTTATTAGTTTTTTTATTAAAATATATCCAGGATCAGAAATTAAAGGATAACCAGCATCTGAAATTAATCCTGATTGATTATTCTTAATTATTTCAAAAATTTCATCAGTCTTTTTATTTTCAGAATGATTATGAAAACTAATTAACTTAGGTCTATTTTTAATATTTAATAACGAAAGTAATTTAGCTGTATTTCTAGTATCTTCACAAAAAAGATATTCTAATTTTTCTAAAACTTCAATTGAATTTAAAGAAATATCTTTTAAATTCCCAATGGGAGAAGAAATGATATAAAAAGTATTGTTATCCATGTAAATCCTTGATAATTTCTTTTAATCTAAGTAAATCAATATTTAACATATTTAAAGTTTTAAATAGTGTTTTATTATTGCAATAGGAAATACCTATTTTTTCACATATTTTTTCTCTTAATATTTTTGATGAAATATCTAATGATAAGTATTCACTAAAAAGTAATGAAATATTATCTTTTTTAAATTTTATTTTATTTTGAAAAGCTTTAATAATAACTTCATCTTTAGCTTCAGCGACACCAATTTTTTTAGAAAATGGTTCCATATCATTTTTGCTAATATAAATATTTTCAGCATCAGGAATATGTTTTAAAATTGATTGTCTGATTTTTTCTCCAGAACGATCAGGATCTAAAAAAAGAATTACATTATATGTCTTAGAAAGTTTTTTTAAATTTTCAATATCTGAATCATTAAAACCAAATCCATGTGTTTCATATGTTAAAACATTAAAAAGTTTTTTAATCTTTTCACTATCTTTTTTACCTTCGACAACAACAATATCGATCATTAGTAATTATTCAAAAAACTTAAAGAAAGAATATTTTTCATACACAGATGAAATACAATGTTTACCATGAGCAAAAATTGATACAGCTGAAGATATTAATTCTGCTATTGAAATAACTGAGAAAAAATCTGGTAATTTTTCTTCTCTTTGAATAGTATCTGTAATATAAACTTTATTAATTAAACCATTTTTATTAGCTTCAATAAAATTAGCAATACAATTCTTATTTAATAAACCGTGAGTTGCTACAATATCAATACTTTTAGCACCTTTTTCTTTTAGAATTTTACAACCTTGAATAATTGTTCCGCCTGTATCAATTATGTCATCAAAAATTAAACAATTTTTATTATCAACATTACCTAAAATTTCTGAAGACTCAACTTTATTTTGACCAACTCTATTTTTATCAATAATAGCAAAATCACAATTAATTTTACTAGCAATGCTTCTTGTTCTTTTTACACTTCCATAATCAGGAGAAACAATAACTAAGTCATCTCTAATAATTCTTTTATTTGTAATTAAATCATCAAGCATTAATCAAATAGCTGTTAATGAATCAAAAGGAATTGTAAAAAACCCTTGTTGTTGTTGAGAATGAATATCAACTGTTAATACTCTAGTAGCTCCAGCTTTTTCTAATAGATCTGCAATAAGTCTACTTGTAATTGGTTCTCTACCTTTTGCTTTTCTATCTTGTCTTGAATAACCATAATAAGGGATTAAAACATTAATTGTTTTAGCAGATGCTCTTCTAACAGCATCAATAGCTATTAAAAGTTCCATAATACTATCATTAACAGGTTTTGAAGTTGATTGAACTAAAAAAACATTTAATTCTCTTATAGGTTCTGGAATTGAAAATAAAAGTTCTCCATCAGCAAATTTAGTGATTACTGGTTCTATTAGACGAATATCAGACAACTTTGCAATTTCTTTAGCTAATTTCTTGCTTTGACTTAAACCAATTATCACACTATCATTAATATTATTAAGCATTTCTATCCTTTATTTGATTTATTATTTATATTTAATATTATAGATTAAAAAATAAATCAAAATTAATTTTATAATATAATATATATGTCATCACAATATTAATTAGTGAACCTTGTCAGGGTAGAAATACAGCAGCAATAAATTGAGTCTTATGTGTGGTGATGTATTTAATGGAAGCATACTCAAGTGGTTAAGAGGGCACCCTGCTAAGGTGTTAGATTGGGTAACTGATGCGAGAGTTCGAATCTCTCTGCTTCCGCCATTATTAAAATATAAAATAAAATCAAAAAACAATAGTTTTTTGATTTTATTTTATAAATACTTTTATATAATTAATATTAATATGCAGAAAAAAAATATTTTAAATATTATGATGATTGTTTTAATTTCATTTTTATTTATTACAACAGTATCTTTAACAATAACTTCATTAATTTTATCATGACCTTTGGCTTGAATATATTTCGTTATTTTTGTTGTAATTATGTATTTTATAAATACTTACTATACTATTAAAATCTTTTATGATAAAGATAGAATCAATACTTCTAAAAAAAATTGATTATTAGGTTTTTGTTTATTACCAGGTGTTGCTACTTTTTTCTATTTATGATTAGGTTTTAAACCAGATTTAACTGATGCTAAAAATAATTATATTACTGGACGAAAATTAATTAAAGAATATGAATCAAAACCAGAAAATACAACTGATGATGACCTTAAAAAAATATCAAATTTTTTTAAGAATACTTGAGATGTTGATTATTCAAATAATAATAATATTAAATTAATTGAAGATAATTTTGATTTATATAAAAAAAGCATTGATTTAATAAGAAGTGCTGAGAAATCTATTATTGTTCAATATTATATTATTTCAAAGGATGAATGATTCAATACATTTGCAAACGAACTTATTAAGAAATCAAAACAAGGTGTTCAAATCTACTTCTTAGTAGATTGAATTGGTTCTATTGGAAGATATAATAAAGGAATCATTAATAAATTAAGAAAAAATAATATTAATTTTGAATTATTCACAAATAATAAATTTCCTTTATTACATCATGATCACAATACTAGAAATCATAAAAAAATATTGATAATAGATAATAAAAAAGGTCTTTATGGCGGTAGTAATTTAAGCGAAGAATATTTACCATTTAGAAAAAATACTTCTTATTGAAGAGATATTAACTTTGATATTGAGGGTGAAGTTGTTAATAGATTTACATTAAACTTTATTTCTGATTATGTAAACAATACTAAAACAAAAGAAACAGTTAAACAAATAATTAAGAAATTTGAAAATAAAGGCATTATTAAATTAAATGGTAGTGATGAAATTTTAGAAAAAAACTCAAAATCGTTTGTAATGGAATCTGATCCTAGTATTTATCATAATCCAATTGAAAATTCTCTTTTACAATTGATTATGAAGGCAAAGAAATCAATTCACATAACAACACCTTATTTTGATACCACTGATGTTATTCTTGATGCATTAATAACAGCGTCTCTTTCTGGTATTGATGTTAAAATTTTACTTCCAGGAAAACCTGATAATAAAAACTTCATTATTCCTTTTAATCAAAAAAATTATGAAAAATTAAAAAATACAAATATTCAAGTTTTTGAATATGAAGGTTTTTATCATGGAAAAATGACATTAATTGATGATGATGTTTCACTTATAGGTAGTTTTAATTATGATTTAAGATCTATTTATTTAAATAAAGAAGACTTCATAATTTCGTTTTCTAATCAGTTAAATTATGAATTAAAAACTCTATTTTATAAAGATATTAAACATTCTAGATTAGTTGATTTGAAAAAAAATAAAGAAAATAAAAAGTTTAATGAAAAGGTTAAAGTTAGCATTTTAGAAATATTTGCTTTAATATTTTAAATGGGAAGTTGGAGTAAAAATGAAACTATCTAAATATATAGATCATACTAATCTGAAACAAGATGCAAGTAATAATGATATTAAAAAGCTATGTGAAGAAGCTATTAATTATGATTTTATGTCAGTTTGTATTAACCCTTCATTTGTTTCTCTAGCTAAATCATTATTAGAGAAATCTAATGTATTAGTGTGTACAGTTGTAGGATTTCCTTTGGGACAAAATACAATTGATACTAAAGTTTTTGAAACAAAACAAGCTATTGAAGATGGTGCTGATGAAATCGATATGGTTATTAATATCACTAAACTAAAAGCAAATGATGTGAAATATTGTGTTAATGAAATTAATGAAATTAAAGAAATTGCTGGTGATAAAATATTAAAAGTTATTGTTGAAACTTGCCTATTAAATTCTAAAGAAATAATAAGAGCAATGGAAATTGTTAATGAATCTAATGCAGATTTCATTAAAACTTCTACAGGATTTTCATTATCTGGTGCTAATATTGAAGATATTACTACATGAAAGAAATTAATTAAAGATAATAAAAAAATAAAAGCTGCTGGAGGAATAAGAAGTCATGATGATCTTCTTCTATTCATAAAAGAAGGCGCTGATAGAGTTGGTACTAGTTCTGGAATTAAATTAATAACAAAAGATGCAGTGATTGATTCTGATAAATATTAGAATCAAAAATAGGAGAAATAACAATGTCATATACTATAAAATATAATAATCTTGATAAATCTGATTCAATAGATTTATTTATTGAAAAAAAAGTTAGTAAAATTACTAAATTTTCATGAGTTGAAGATATCAAATTTGAATTATCAAAAAATGAAATAAATTTATTTGTTTGTAAAATATCAGCTTTTATTCCAAAACATGGAGATATAAGATGTGAAACTACAAATTCTGATATTTTAGTGAGTATAACTGACTCAATTCAAAAAACAGTCGATCTTCTGGTTACTATAAAAGAAAAAAGAACTTCTCATTAAAGAAGTTCTTTTTTTTATTATTTAAGATAAATTTTTAACATTTAATATATCTAAAATACCAGGAAATATTATTTTTAGTTCTATTGCATTTTCAACAAAAGATAGATAGCTTATTCTTTTCTTTTTACTATTGATAATTTGATCGATTTCAACTTTGAAAAAAGTATCATGTTTATTGAAATAGATAATTAAAAAAACAATTGCTCCATTTTCTTTCATTTTTATTAAATGAAGAATTTGATGTTTTTTAATATTAGTAATATTAAAAAAATCCTCATTTGTTTGTTTAGCTTCAAAATCAAACATTTTACTTTTAAAAATACCATAATAATCTGATTGAGATTTTTCTTTTAAATAACCTGTTACATGGTTATTATTCGTTGAAATAATTTTAATAGGAACAGTTCTTTTATCAAATCAACCAAAATTATTACTATTATAAAAAATAATAGTTCTATCAATAATACTCTCTAAGTACATTCCTTTGTTCTGATAAAATTTCATTTGATTAACCTTATATAGAATATATTTATTTAAAATAAGAAAAAATACTATAATTAAATTTATATTTTGGTGGTTATATGAAAAATAATAAATTAATAATTGGCTCTCATGTTTCCTTAAAAGCACCTAATTATCTTGTTGGTAGTGTTAATGAATCTATTGAAGCTAATGCTAATTCATTTATGGTTTATACTGGTCCTAATCAATCAAGTAAAAGAATGGATACTAAAATTTTCAAAATCAAAGAAGCTTTTGAATTAATGAAAGAAAATAATATTAATCCTGAAAATGTCTTAGTTCATGCTTCATATTTGATTAATTTAGCTTCAAATAAAGAAACGACTAGAGAATTTGGATGTAGTTTTTTAATTCAAGAAATACAAAGAACAAGTGAAATGGGATTTAAGTATATAGTTCTTCATCCAGGAAGTAAACTTGACAATTCTTTAGAGCAAGGAATTAAATATATTAGTGATAACTTAAATTATGTTTTTGAAAAAACTAAATCATTAGATGTTGTACTTTTAATTGAAACTATGAGTGGAAAAGGAAGTGAAGTTGGTTCGTCTATTCATGAAATAAAAGAAATAATTGATAATATTAATTTAAAGGAAAAAGTTGGTGTTTGTCTTGATACATGTCATTTAAATGATTCTGGTTATGATATTGATTTTTTTGATGATTTTTTAGATGAGTTTGATAAGTTAATTGGTATTGATAAAATAAAGGCTGTTCATTTAAATGATTCAAAAAATGTTTTAAACGCTAGAAAAGATCGACATGAAAATATTGGTTATGGCACCATTAAATTTGAATCATTACAAAATGTTGTTCATAATGAAAGATTAACTAATATTCCAATGATCCTTGAAACTCCTTATGTAGAGAAAAATAAAAAATATTTTTCTCCTTATAAGCAAGAAATTGAAATGTTAAAAAATAAAAAATTTGATAAATGAATAGAAAAAATACCTGAATAAATAAAAATATATTATTTTCTATAAAGATTAAAAAAAGTTCTAATAAATTAGAACTTTTTTTAATATGAATGTTTTATATATATTTAGTAATATCGTCATTTTTCAATCTATAAATACCATATCCTAGAATAACTAAAATAAGTAAACTATTGATTATAAATGCAGATAAAAGTAATCAAGGATTTAAAACTAATGGTAAATAAATGTATGAAATATTAAAGATAATATTTATGTACATATTAATAAAGGTAGTACTTAATGAAAATCCAATTATGGTTCCTAGTATCAATGGTGGGAAATAAGCTGATAAGAATGAAAACATATTACTTCTATCACTAAAACCAAGTGCTTTTAATGAAGCAGCCACTGGTAATGAGTTTTCAATTAAATCAATTGACATAATTAATGTAGTTAATAAACTAATTGAAATAAGAATTGAAAATAATAATGATTGTAATGAATAAATTAAATTTTCAGAAGTATCAAATATCCCACTTATTTTATTTGTAACTTGTGTTGTTTTATTCATTAATGAAAATACTGATGAACCATAAGTATTAATTATACTATCTAGCACATCTTTATTTCTAAGAGTTGGATCAGTAAATCTATTCAAATATGCATTAAATGTAACTATATCTGGAAAATTTAAAGCTTTCATAATTGCTAGTTTGGAATTAAAAGCAGCATCATAAACATTATTATCCGGAACTGTTGATGTTGGATTTAATGAATAATTTAAAATTGATGTAAATTTTTCACCATGACTGAATCTATCAATAGCAGGATATAATCCTGAATATGAATAAGTAGAATTTGATGATGTTAAAATTGGATGTGTTTCACTTAAAGAAAAGAACCCGTTAAAAGGAATTGTTTTATTATTTGTTATTTTTCATTTTCCTGGTATTCATGCACCTGTATTAGCATCTCGTACACCATCTATTCATTCTCTATCAATATAATAAGAACTTGTATTGAAATCTGTCTCATTATATCCCAATATTTCATTAGCAACTTCTTGATTAATAAAAAATTCATCACCATAATAACTACTATAAAGACCTTTAATTGTAAATGTATAATTTATTTCATTTTTTTTGTAATATCTATCAATATGATTTTTAGCTTTAATATTTATTTTTGAACCAATACCGATATTATATTTATATGCAGTGGCTTCACTTACTAAAAGATTAAAATTTTCAGGATTTAAAAGGTTATTTGTATCTTTTAATCCTAACTCTCTATTTAAATTTTCATCATTACTATTAAATAAATTTGGAACAAAAACTTCTTTTCCATTTGTATTTGTTATAGGAATTGGATTAATACCTTTTGCTATAAATGTTTTTGTATTAGTTTGATCAAGAGAAATATTTCCATTATCTTGATCAACATTTGGATTTGAACCAAATTCTAAATAAGTATAAGGAATATCATCTTTTAATATTGGAGCATAATTAAAGATTATACGATATAGGTCTTCTTGATAATAAGGATCTAAATAAATATTTGTTAGAAATCAAATAAAGAATGGTTGTAATTCAACTGCTGGGATAAATGACAATGCACCTATATTGGTTAAATTCTTTTTATTAATTTTATATCAACCTGTTTTAGGTCAAATAGGTTGATTAGGTTCATGAAGATTTTCAGCATTATTAATATGAAACTCACGATAAGCAAAACTACTATCAATAACTTCTGGTTTTGTAATTGAAATAAAATCAAAAACAGGTGATTTTCTTGTAGTTGTTCCGTTTGTATTAGTTAATGATCCTGCTATTGTTTTAGAATCTCTAATCATTTTTTCATAATTAAAATAATATCTATTTTCAAAACCTAAAATTTGAGAATAATATTCAGGTACATATTCATCAGTTAAAATTGGTTCTGACGTTGGTATAAGTGGTCTATATAATCTATTATCATTTATTGCTTTTTTTCAAAGATTAGCAGTTTTATCATCCATTGTTGTTAATATATTTTCTGATGCTAAGGAATTAACGATCTCAAATGGATTAACTCCAGCAATATTAATATCTAAAGCTGTTTGATGTTGAACAATATTTTTTAAGAAAAGCATATTAGTATTTTCAGCATTACTATCATCAACTGATGGAAAATGAGTATTCCCTAATAATCCGAAATTATTTTGTCCATAAGAACTATTAGCAGGATTGTTATAACCCTTTCATTTTCTATAATTAACAAGTGAAGCTAGCCCGTTATAATTACTTTCTCTTATTTTTGAATCATTAAGGACTTCATTTTTATCATTAACAATAGCTATTCCCATGTTTTCAGGTTCACTTCTAAAGTATTGGCCACCTTGTCTTGTTGGTGATGCTAAATCAAAAGAATAGTCATAATTTTGAACTTCGCTAGTTTGTTTTTGAGCTATTCCAAAAATATCCGTTGTCGATGATGAAATTGTTATCATCAATGTTGAAATAGCTATCATTATTGTTATATAGATTGTTTTTGCAATTGAAGCAAAAGCAACAGATGATCTAAATCTCACTAATACAGGTGTATGAATAAATAATTTTTTAATTCAACCTGATAATAATGAAGTTTTATATTTGGAATTATTTTCCATCAATTCAACAACTGGTTCTTTTTCAATTTTAAAGAAAACAACAGCAACAGAAACAATTGCCATTATTATCATAGGAACTAATATTAGTATGAAAAATCAAGCTGCTGCTCCTCCATCAATTTCTACAGTTTGAAAAGTATTAAATCAAAAATCTTGATAAATAATGAATAATAAGTCTTGAGTAAAAAAGGCAATTAGTCAACTAACTACTCCTGAAACAATTGATGGAATAATTCCTATTACTGAAACAGAGAATAAAATATATCTTCTATTAAGTCCATTAGCTATCATAATACCTAATACAGATTTATTATCTCTAATAAACTTAGTAACAAAGAAAATACATAAAATTAAACTTCCTATTAAAATAAAAATTGATAATGTATCTGTAATTGAATGTTGAAAAACTAAAAGTTTTGGTAAAAAATCTAATCTTAGTGGAGCTGGACTTAAAAAGTTATTTGTATCAGTAGCTAAATATGCAGATTTAATATCGGATGGTCAAGACATATAATCTATTGATTTTTCATTAATGTCACTAATAGCTTTGTTTACTGAATTTGGATCAACTTTCATAACAATATAATTCTCAGTAGGATTATCTCTAAAAGAATAAAGTATTCTTTCATATCCGCTATTCTGCATATATATTAATAATTCATTATCAGGATTAGGAATTGAATTTTCAAAATTAATAATTGGATACATGTAATTAGGAGTAATACCAGTACCTAATATTAAAAAAACCATACCATCTATTAAAATTTTATTTTTAGTAGGAATTGTTTCTATGAAAGTTTCAAAATTTTCTTGAGATGCTAAATTAGAACTTGAAGTCCCAATTTTTTCTTGTTCATTTAAAATATTTAAGTATTGGCTATGCAATTCTGAGGGTAATACTTCTTTTTTAAGATTTTTTAATGAATAATCAGGAATAATAGCACTTAAATTAGAAAAATTTTCATAATAACCAATAGTAGGAAATGGAACTCCTGCTATTGAATCCCTAAAATTAAAATTAATCTTAAATTCTAAATTTGATGGAGGATTATAAAAAGCTGGACTTGCAGGATCAATATTACTAGGGTTAATTCAAGATTCAAAATTATTTAGAAACTTTTTTAAATCCATATCAGAAGAGATTAAACCTATTGTAGTTGATACTTCAGCTAATTTTTGTGGAGTATAAGTTTGTCAAACTTTAATATCAGAATCAATTGTAGGGTTAGGTATTACAGCATTTAATGCTACATATATTTTATTGGCTGTAGTATTGATACCATTTTGAGTTCATTTAGAATTAGCAATAATATTCAAAAATTTCTTTCTCATATTTGATGGTGATTCAGGAGCGTTAGGATCACCAGGAATAAGATTTCAACTTGCTTTATCTAATATATCTTTAAAATCAATTTCAGATAAAGATGGTAAATTATTACCAGTATTAATAACTAATTTATTAACTTCATCGGTTGGATTTGATTCAATTGCTTTATATAAAATATTATTACTATTATTACCAATTTCTAAAGCTCTTGATTTATTAAATTCAACATTATTGATTAAAAGTGGGAATTCAACCTTTAATCAAAGTAAGAATTCTTCTTCATTTCTTTTTTTAGCAGCTTCACCATTTAAAATATTACCGGTTTCTTTATCAGTATAAGTTGATGAGTATCGTTCATAAATAGTAATATTATTTAAGTTTCCGTCTTTAATTAAAGTGTTATAAGAGTTAGATAAATTTTGAGAAAGAAACGTAGTAGACGTAAAGATTGAAAGGGAAAGTGTTAATAAAAAAGTTAAACCTATCAGTCAAATTTTTTTATTAAAAATATATCTAAAAATACTTTTAAAAAGATTTATCAAAATATGCCTTAATTAATTTTTATAAAATTAAAATATTATGTTATTTATATATTAACAAAATATGAATAAAGTTATTAGGTTTTTAAAGCAAATAAAAAGTAACAGCAAAATAATTGCTATTAGTTTTTTTGGAGTTGTTGGTATATCTACAATAATTTTAACCAGTGTTAACTTCACTGGTATAAGTATTATTACTGCTGCTGGTTCAAGTTCTATTTTCCCTTTAATGAATGCTATGGCTAATCTTTATTCAGCAATAGAACCTTCAACTGAAATAATGGTTGAATCAGGTGGTAGTGGTGCTGGTTTAACTGCAGCTTCTAGATTATCTAAAGATATTGGTAATGTTACTGGAACTGTAACAACAAAAAAAGTAGGCGCTCCTGAAATAGGAATCCTAGGTTCTCCTAATTATCAACCTGCTATTGAACAAGGAAGCTGAGCTAATTGAGAAGCTAATGAAATGAAAACAATTACAATTGGATGAGATGCTATTGGAATTGTATATAAACCTTTAAATCCTGATGTTAATTTAAATATTGATCAAAATAATATTCTTAAACTTTTTGAAACTTTTACTGGCTATAAAACACATAAGATGTCTGATTTAACTAATAATATAGCTGATGATGTTTCACCAAATGGAGAAGCAAAAATTTTAACACCTTTTTCAAGAACTGGTGGATATGAAGCTTCTGGGACTGCTAGTAATTTTTCTAAAAATACTAATTTAAACCCAAATACACCTCCAGAAATTGAAGAAATTTTAAGAACTGGTGCTTATTTAAATAATGTAATAGCAACTCCTGAATCAAACGTAGAGGCTTGAAAACAATTTAGTTTAAGTGGTAAGGACAATACAATGATTTATCTTTCATCATATTTTATTTTAGCTAATGAACAATTTATCAAAGATAGTGGTTTTAAAATTGCTACATATAATGGTGTTGAATTAGCAAAACAAAATATAACTAAAACTTATAATTGATTTACATCAGCTAATGCAATTGTAAGTACTAAAGGGATACAAAATTCAAATACTCCTTTAAAAAGATTTATTGATTGAATTATAATGGATGGTGAAGAAATAAATAAAGGTATTCCTCATTGAATTAGATTAACACCTGATCAAATAAATAGTATGAAAAATGCTGCAGGTGAATTTTGAGTTAGTGATTATGCACTTGTTAGAGAAATTGGCGATCAAAATAGAGGGTATGGTGCGATAGTTTAGTATGTTAAATTTTAGGCGTCAAAATGTTATTGATAAAAAATCACAATCAGATAAAGTTATTAATAAGAAATTAAAATCAGATAAAATTGGAAAAATAACATCTGTTACTATCTCTTGATTTTTAGCAGTGATTTTTTTAGCTATTATTGGTTTTATTGTTTTTTCTTCAATTGAAGGTTTTAAAGCATATGGATGAAGTATCTTTGGGAGTCTTGATTTTAACTTGGCTTCTCAACAAGGTTCGGTTTGATATCCATTAGCAATTACATTATTAGTAACGATTGGTGCAATTATTATAGCCAGTCCTATTGGAATTAAAACTGCCACCTTTATTCATTTTAGATTAAATAAAAAATATCAAAAAAGGGCAAGAATTGTTATTTCAACATTAAGTGGAATTCCATCAGTTATTTTTGGGATATTTGCATATAACTCCCTTTGGTTTGTAACTAAAATATTTGGTGCTACAACACCATATACTATTTTAAATGCAATGATCATGTTAGCTTTTATGATTTTACCAACAATTATTAGTTTGACAATAAATTCATATCAAGGTATTTCAAACAATTTAATAACAGGTCCAACTGCTCTTGGTCTTACTAAAACAGCAGCAATCTACAAAGTATATAGAAAAGAAGCTACTTCTGGAATTATTGTTGCAATAATTATTGCAACAGGTAGAGCTATTGGTGAAACTATGGCTTTATCAATGATTCTTTCTGCTGATAATTATAATGCTCTTGGAGATTCAAATATTTTCCTTTCAGCATTTAAACCTCTAGCTGTTATTATTTCAAGTTATATGTTTTCAGAAACTTCATCACCTGCATTAAGAGGGATATTATATGTTTTTGCTATTATTCTATTAATTATAATTTTGATCATTAATGCTTTAGTAATGTTTGTTACTTCAAAAAGAAATGTTTATAAAAATACAAGATGAACTCGGTTTGAAAGAAAAATAGGAGAAGTCTTCCTCTATTTCCCTAATTTATTTTCAATGGCATTTGAAAGAATCATGTATAAAAATTCAAAGAATTTTGATTATCAAAATGAATCATCTGTGAATTTCTATATAAGTGATAGAATTGTTAATCATAAATTAATAAATCTTTATAGTTTTAAAAAATTAGCACTTGAATGAATTTCTGTTACAATTTCTTTTTCATTTTTAATATGAATAATTGGCGATATCTTAATTAAAGGTGGAAATGTTATTTTTGTTAATGCAGGTGGTTTTTCTACTATCTTCCAATACACAAGAGATACAACAGGATTAGCTATTATTAATACTATTATTATTATTATTGTTAGTTTATTAGTAGCACTACCAATTGCGTTCTTTGTAGCTTTATATCTAAATGAGTTTTCAAAAGATGGTAAATCTAAAAAAGCAATATTATTCTTTAATGATTCTTTAAGTTCAGCCCCAAGTATTATTTATGGGATGTTTGGTTTAGCCTTCTTTATTGAACTATTAGGTTTAACATCTTCTGGAACAATGGGTAGATCTTTATTAGCTGGAGCTTTAACTATTGCCTTAGTTATAATCCCAACTTTAGTTAGAACATTTGAACAAGCATTAAAAAAAGTTCCTATGAATTTAAGACATAATGCTTATTCTTTAGGTTGTGGAAAAATGGAAACTATTTGAAAAATAGTTATTCCGTTTGCTTATACTAGTATAAGTTCTTCAATAATCTTAGCAATTGGTCGGATAATGGCTGAAACAGCCCCATTATTCTTAACAGCTGGTTTATCATCAATTTCAACTATTGGTTTATTAAATCCAGGTCAAACTTTAACAACAAGAATTTATGCTCAAATTTTTTCAAACAATTTAAGCGGAGCAAATGATATTAGTTATGAATGTGCATTTGTAGCTTTCATTATTATTTTAGCAATAATCTATATTGGATATGGAATCATTCCAATATATAAAGATTGAAAACAAGTATTAATTTATAAAATAAAAGAACATAAAAGTTTGGGATCAAGTTTTGATAAAATACCATTAGATATTTATTACAAACAAATTATTAATAAAACTCTTTATTTAACTTATGAACAAGCTGATAATCTTAAATTAAATCGTTTTATTAATATTGCAATAAAATATAATAAAAAAATTCTTAGAATAAAATATATTGATAATTTAAAAATGGAACAATTAGTAGAAAGGAAACTCTATGAAAAATAATGATAATAATGTTTTTAATATTGAAAAAATAGAAAAGAGTTTTTCTGAACTTTTAGACAGTGAACTGTTTAATTTTATTGAAACTTTAAATTGAAACCAAAAGATAATTTATAAAATAAAAATGTCTTCTGAACAAAAACAAAATTATAAAGAATATAGTGATTTAATCAAAACTAATATTGAAAATAAAAAAGAAGATTTTAACGAATCAAATATTATTGAAGTAGAAAATTTAAATCTTTGATATAAAAATGGTGATCATCAAGCCCTTTTTGATATTAATGTTAATATTGAAAAAAATAAAGTTACTTCTTTAATCGGTCCTAGTGGATGTGGAAAATCTACTTTTATTAAATGTTTAAATAGAATGAATGATTTAATTTTAGGTTGTAGTGAAACTGGAAACATATATTTTGAATCTGTAAATATCAAATCAAAAAAACTCCACTTAATTTCATTAAGAACAAAAATTGGAATGGTTTTTCAAAGTCCTGTTCCTTTTGAAATGAGTATTTATGAGAATGTTGCTTTTGGACCTAAATCACATGGAATAAAAGATAAAGAGACATTAGATAAAATTGTTGAAGATTCACTAATTAACGCTGCTTTATGAAATGAAGTAAAAGGTGATTTAAATGCACCAGCAACTGGACTTAGTGGTGGTCAACAACAAAGATTATGTATTGCTAGAACAATAGCTTTACAACCAACTATTATTTTAATGGATGAACCTACTTCAGCACTTGATCCTATTGCTACTTCTAAAATAGAAAAACTTATTTTAGAATTAAGAAAGAAATTTACAGTAATAATAGTAACTCACTCAATGGCACAAGCTCAAAGAATAAGTGACAATACTATTTTCTTCTTTGAAGGAAGAGTTATTGAATCAGGTAAAACCAAAGATGTTTTTATTTCTCCAAAAGAGAAAAAAACATATGATTATATTAATGGAAAGATAGGTTAATACTAATGGCTAATTATTTATTACTAAAAGAAAGTGAACGAGATATCTTAGATAATCTAAAAGTTTATTTTTCAAAAACTATTGATTCTTATAAATATCTTTATGAATCATCAACTAACGAAACTAGTGATGATGACATTTATGAAAAAATAAAATCAATGAATAAAAAATCTTTTAGAAGATCTGAAGATATTTTATTTGAATCTACTTGATTAATCCAAAAGCATCAACCTAAAACAAAACACTTAAGAATATTTATTGCAATAATTTATTCTATTAAAGATCTTGAAAGAATAAATACTTATATTTATAAATATACTCGGTTCAGTATTAAAAAATCAAAGAGTTTTGAAGATGTAAAATTCAAAGATTTCTTTTTACAATTTTTAGATTTAATAATTCAAACAATGGATAGTATTTTTAAAGTTTTTGAAAAATTTGATTTTCCTGAAATGCTTGAAGAATCTGAAGAAATCTTCAAAAAATTCTTAATTAAATATGATGCTATATTTTTCAATTTTATTGATTATATTCACACTAATAAGGAAATAGATACTGTTGAAATTTCTAAAGCTGTTATTATTGCTAAAAACTTTGATAGAACAATCGATCATTGTATGAATATTATTGAATCTTTTTCATATATTGAATAAAAATATTTAACCTAATTTTACTTTCTCAGAAAGAATTTGAACATTAGGTTTTTTATTTTTTATATGTCTTTCTTTTAAGAAAGCGGTTTGACTAATTGAATATTGACCAACAGTCATTAGTATAATCATATATATTTGACTAAATTCACCAACTAGATATGGATCTACAGTTGTAAGACCAATATTACCAAAACTTGATGTAACCATAAATACTGATGTTGTTCAATCTTGATTATTAATTGTATGAATATCATATGATGTTAAAATTATTGTTCCAAAACCAACTAATATAACCCCTGAAAGAACAACAATAAAAGAATTTTGAACATTATGTCTATCTATTGTTTTTCTAAAAGCAGAAACATCATTATGTCCTCTAAATTTAGAATAGATAGTAATCAAACAAATACTTAGTGTTGTTGTTCTAATCCCTCCTGATGTTGATGAAGGAGAACCACCAATAAACATTAAAATAATAAATATTCATTTTGTTGAGGAATTAATATTATTTGTTTCGAAAGTAGAAAATCCAGATGATCTAACACTCATTGATTGGAAAATAATATTGATTGTTTTATCAAAATAATTATTAAAAGAATTAGTGTTATTTCATAATAGATTACTACCTCCTCCAAAACTTGTTGTTTCTGAAATTAATATTAATGGTATTGAAATAAGAGTTATGATAGTATAACTCGACATTGATAGTTTTGAAAAAAGAGATATTTTATGATTTAGATTTTTCTCTAATACATATCTACTTCTTGATTCATCTTTATTAAGAGTTTTATAAATCTTTCTTTTTACTTTAAATTTCTTTAAAAAATCATAAACAATTGGAATACCAATTCCACCAATAATAAACTGAACCATTGTCATTATTAGAAAAATTGTATTAACTCCATTTCTATATGGAGCTAATGATGAATTACTAATAATATTTAATCCTGCATTATTCATTGATGAAACTGAATGAAAAAACCCTGCAAAGAATGATTTATCTGCAGCTCCATATAAATTGATATGTGATGTTGTTTCAACATAAAAACCATCTACAAAATTTCCTTCAAAAGCTGGAATTAATAAAAATCATAATGAATAGAATATTCCAAAAATAATCTCAATAATAAAAACTCAAATAGAATATTTAATTAATATTTTTATATTCTCATTATCATCTTCATTATCATCTTTTTTAAATTGGGCTAAAAGTGAACTTTGAGGTTTGATTAATTGGGCGTATTTATAATTAAATAATCTAAATAGAATAAATATAAAAAATAATACACCAAACCCTCCTAGCTGAATAAAAAGCATAATAACAAGTTTACCAAAGGTAGAGAATATTTGATTGGTATCACCAATAATAAGTCCTGTTGTAGTTACTGTACTAAAAGCAGTAAACATAGCATCTAAAAAATCATACTGAAAAAGTTTACCATTAAGATCAAAATGATATGCATTATTAAAATAATCAACATAACCATTTTTAGTAAAGCTTTCAAAAGAAATTGGTAAATAAAGACATATTGTTAAAATAATAATTAGCAATGCAAAAATTCTAAACATTTTCCCACTTAATGTTTTACCAAAAAGTAAATGTTTAAAATCATCTTTTGATAAATTTTTAAATTTGGTTTTAATACTTTTTATTTGATTTTTCATTAGTATTAAAACCTCCTTTTATTTTTATAATTTTACAACAAAAAAGAGTCAATTTTAAAATTGACTCTTTTTTTGTTTATTTTTATTAATTAAAATTAAGCGTTTTCTTCGTTAATTGAATCAAAGAATGCTTGAAGTTTAGCAACTATGCTTTCAAGATTATCAAAATCATCAGCATCTAAACTAGTTTCAATATCAGTAACTGTTTTTGTAAAGTTTTCTCTTAACTCTGGATCTATTTCAGGGTTAGTTAAAATTTCAGATAAAGCAGATAACATATCATTTGCTTTATTTTTAACTTCAAGTTGATGTCTAATTTTAGCATCTTCAGCTTCATTAGCATATGTATCACTCATCATGTTGTTAAGATCTTCATCAGATAAACCACTACTATCTTTAATAGTAACTGAAGTTTCAATATTAGTTGATAAATCTTTAGCAGAAACAATGATAATACCATCAGCATCAATAATAAATGAAATTTCAATTTGTGGAATTCCTTTAGGAGCATTTTGAATATCACCTAAAACAAATTCACCTAAAAGTTTATTTTGAATTGCAAGAGGTCTTTCACCTTGAACAACTTTTACTTCAACTGATTCTTGGTTATCATATGCAGTTGAGAAAACTTGAGATTTTGAAACTGGAATAGTTGTATTTCTAGGAATAATAGGAGTAGCAACCCCACCAAAAGTTTCAATACTTAATGATAAAGGAGTAACGTCTAATAATAAAACGTTTTCAACTTGACCTTGTAAAACAGCACCTTGAATAGCAGCACCAGCAGCAACACATTCATCTGGATTTATTTTAGTATTAACTTCTTTACCAACAAATTCAGTAACTATTTTTCTAACAGCTGGCATTTTTGTAGAACCACCAACCATTAAGATTTCGTTAAGTTCTGATTTTTTAACACCTGATTGTTTAATAGCATCACCTAATGGTAATAAAGTTCTTTGTAATAAATCATCAGTCATTTTTAAAAATTCTTTTTTAGTTAGAACTGTTGAAATATTTAAAGGAGGTTGTCCAGGAACCATAATTAAGAATGGTAAGTTAATTTTATATTCATCATCAAATGATAATCTAATTTTAGTTTTCTCAGCAGCATCTCTTAATCTTTGAACAGCCATTTTATCAACTGTAACATCAACTTTATTTTCAGCTAAGATTTTATCTTTTAATCATTGAACGATTTTTTCATCTCAGTCATCTCCACCAAGACGGTTATCTCCAGCTGTTGCTAATACTTCAAAAGTACCATCAGCAATTTCAAGAACAGAAACATCGAAAGTTCCTCCTCCTAAGTCATAAACTAGGATTTTTTGAGAATCACCTTTTTCATTACTTAAACCGAAAGCTAAAGCAGCAGCAGTTGGTTCATTAATAATTCTTAGAACTTCTAAACCAGCTAATCTACCAGCATTTTTAGTTGCTGTTCTTTGAGCATCATTAAAATAAGCTGGAACAGTAATAACTGCTTTATTTACAGGTTCACCAGTTCTTTTTTCTGAATATTTTTTTATATATTTTAAAATCTCAGCACTAATTTCTTCAGGTGTATATTGTTTACCTAAAGCACTAACTGTTTGTTTTGTACCGATTAAACGTTTAATAGACCCAATAGTATTAGGGTTAGTTGACATTTGTCTTTTAGCAACATCTCCAACTAATACTTCACGATCTTTAAAAGCAACAACTGACGGCGTAGTTGGATTATCTTCTAGGTTATCAATAATTTTAACTTTACCATGTGACATATATGCAACACACGAGTTTGTTGTACCTAAATCAATACCTATTACTATATCTTTTTCATTTGACATTATTTCTATCTCCTAATAACAAAAAATTATATTTAAAATATACCACTTTTTTTCTAAATTGGAAACATTGACTATAATAAATTATTATGAATGTATTAGAAAAAATAAAATTAATCCCAGAAAAGCCTGGTTGTTATTTATGAAAAGACAAGAATCAAAACATTTTATACATAGGTAAATCAAAGAATCTTTTAAAAAGAACAAAGCAATATTTTGATAAATCACACAATGGAAGAATAACAAAGTTGGTAAGAAATATTGCTGATGTTGATTATATTGTTGTTAAGAATGAAAATGAAGCTTTGATTTTAGAAAACAATTTAATTAATAAACACAAACCAAAATATAATATTCTTTTGAAGGACAGTTCTAATTATCCTTATATAATGGTTAGTAACGAAACTCATCCTAGAATAAAATATACTCATAGGTATATAAAAAATAGTGGAACGTATTATGGTCCGTTCGCAACAAAAGATAATAACATTTATGAGATATATAAATTTCTAGAAAGAATTATCCCTTTTAGAAAATGTAATCCAATACCTAAAAAAACTTGTATCTACTATGATATGAATAGATGTCTTGGTCCTTGTATTAATAAAATAGGCAAAGAAGATTATGATGTTTTAAAAAATAACATTCATGATATTTTCAATAAAAAGGCAGTTAATATAATTAATGATCTGAAAAAGAAAGAATTAAATGCTTCAGATAATGAAGATTTCCTTGATGCTAAAAAATATTTAGACCTTCAAATAGGTTTGAAATCAATTATTGATAATCAAAATGTTCAATTCAACAATCGAGATGATATTGATATTATTTCCTTTTTAGTTGATGATGATACTATTTCTATTTATATCTTCAATTTTATTAATGGTTTTTTAATTAATAAACATAATCATATTTCAAAAATATATTCTGAAATTAATGAAGCTTTAATAAGTTATCTAATGCAATACTACTCAACTAATAAAGTTCCTAAGAAAATCTATATTAATATTGATTCAGATGAATTGGATAATTTATCTGAAGTATTGAATACAAAAATAATAGCTGCTAAAAAAGGTAAGTACTTTGATTTAATAAACCAAGGTTTAATAAATGCTAAGGATGATTTAAAAGTTAATAAAACAAAATATTTAATAGAATATGACAAAACAATTAAAGCTGTTGATGATTTAGCTCGACTTATTAATATTGATTCAGCTAATAGAATTGAAGCATTTGATAATTCAAATTTATTTTTATCAACACCAGTTAGTGCTGTTGTTGTTTGTGAAAATGGAAAATTTAATAAATCAAAATATCGAAAATTTAATTTAACAAGCGAAGAAAACAAGTCTGATTATCAATATATGTATGAAGTTATTAAAAGAAGATATTCTAGACAAATTAAAAATAACCAATTATTACCTGAACTTATTATTGTTGATGGCGGAAAAATTCAAGTAAGTGCTGCTAATTTAGCTTTAAGTGAACTTAATTTAACTTCTCAAATAGCAGTTATAGGATTAAAGAAAAATAGCAAACATAAAACTCATTCAATTATTGATGCTAATTTTAATGAAATTGAACTAGATAACAAAACAAATGTTTATTGATTCTTAAGTAATATACAAGAAGAGATACATCGTTTTGTAATTAATTTCTTTAGAACTAAACGAAATAAATCTTTATTTGTTAGTTTATTAGATGGTGTTAAAGGAATTGGAAGTGTTACTAAAAATAAAATATTAACTATCTATCCTAATATTTTAGAAATAGATAATGTTGATGTTAAAATACTTTGCCAAATAATGCCTGAAAAAATTGCTATTGAATTAAAGGATAAAATTAAAAACTATTTAAAAGAAAGTAACTAATTATTCATTTAATAATAAATAACTAATTGCAATTGATGAAATTAAATCATCTATTGTATTTGATCTTGATGTTAATATAAATGGGAAAGTTAAACCTATTACTAATCCAGCAAAGATTGCATTCGAAAAATGAACAAGTGATTTAATTAATATATTGCCACTTTCAATATCATTGACTAAAAGAATATTAGCTTTACCAGCTACTATATCTTTATTATTTTTTATTTCTTTACTTTTCTTATTAAGAGCAATATCAAATTGCATTGGACCTGAAACATAACAATTCTTGATTTCATTATTTTCATTCATTATTTTTAATTTATCAGCATCTATTGTTGAATTCATTTTTTCATAAATTTTGTCTTTAGCACAAAGACAAGCTACATATGGTTTCTTATTTTCAATCTTATTATATAAATAGACAGCGTTATTAATGATTGATTTTTTTTGATTTAGCGTTGGTGCAATATTCATTGCTCCATCTGTGATTAAATAAAATTGTTCTCAATCCTTATTAAATAGAACAGCGACATGACTTATAAAGTCTTTTTCAATAAATCTATATTCTTTTTTTAAAATAAATTTTAAAATATCTGAACTCTCAATTATTCCTTTTAGTAAAATATCAGCTTTCTTCTCTTTTAGTAGATTCATTGAAACTAGTAGTGAATCTAAATCATCTTTTGTTTCGTAAAATTTATTATCATCAAGTTTAAAATCAATATTAGGAATAGCTGAATTAATTTTCTCTTTATTTCCAACAATTAAATAATCAACTAAATTTAAATTAATAAATTTTTCTAAAGCTTTAAAATAATTCTCATTATATGGATTAATAATCAATATGATTGGAGTTCTATTTATTTTTCTATTAAGAGCTTTTTCAATAAAAAACTCATTATTAATAATTTTTTGATTATCCATAAAAGTTCCGAACTAAAATATTAATTAAATTATAACTTCTAATGTTTTTTCTTTATATGAAATATTTATAAATAAATACAATAAATATCTTTTAATCTAATTTTATTTATAAAATTAAAGAGTAAATAAATTATTATTTTACAAAACATATGGTGCGGTAGCCAAGTCTATAAAGGCGATAAATCTTTTTTTATGATCATTAGTGAAAATCTAATCTGCACCTCCATTTTAAAAATAAATTAAAAAATAGTAGTTAAATCTTTTTAAAAAGTTTAATTGCTATTTTTTTTGTATATTATTAATATAATAAAAATATTATCTTTTATATGTGGCGCCATAGCCAAGTGGTAAGGCCGTAGACTGCAACTCTGCTACCGTCAGTTCGAATCTGACTGGCGCCTCCATATTTGTATCCTTAGCTCAATTGGATAGAGCATCTGACTACGGATCAGAAGGTTGGGGGTTCGACTCCTCTAGGGTACGCCAATTTTTATTCAATCTTTTTTTATTTTAAAACAAAATATAAGAAAAGATTTTTTTTATAAAAAGTATATTTTATCAGAAAATAGACAAAATAAATTCGGTAATAATTATATATTATTTTCAAAATAATATATAATTATTATGTTATAAAAATTGATTATATAAAAGCGTTTTTATAATTAAAACGGGAAGTAGCACAGCTTGGTAGTGCACCTGGTTTGGGACCAGGGGGTCGCAGGTTCGAATCCTGTCTTCCCGACCATTTTTGGCTAGATAGCTCAGTTGGTTAGAGCGATCGGTTCATACCCGGTAGGTCCAGAGTTCGACTCTCTGTCTAGCCACCAATAAGGCTTCTGTAGCTCAATTTGGTTAGAGCCCCCGACTCATAATCGGTCGGTTACAGGTTCGAGTCCTGTCAGAAGCACCAATTTGCTTTACAAAAATAAAAAAAATTAATTATGTTATAATTAATTTGAATGCTGGAGGATTACCCAAGTCCGGTTGAAGGGATCGGTCTTGAAAACCGAAAGGTGGGGCAACCTGCGCGGGGGTTCGAATCCCTCATCCTCCGCCATTTTTATCGCGGAATAGAGCAGCTCGGTTAGCTCGTCAGGCTCATAACCTGAAGGTCGGAGGTTCAAATCCTTCTTCCGCAACCATTGGTTCTGTAGTGTACTGGTTAACATGCCTCTCTGTCACAGAGGAGATTGCGGGTTCGACTCCCGTCAGGACCGCCATATGGCTCTGTAGCTCAGTCGGTAGAGCAACAGACTGAAAATCTGTGTGTCGGGAGTTCAATTCTCCCCGGAGCCACCATTAAAAATATAAATAGATATAAAAAAAGATTTGAATTACATTCAAATCTTTTTTTATTTTATCAATTACTATAATTTAGTAATATCTATTTCTCCACTATAAACAAATTGAGCTGGACCTTGCATAAAATAGCTATCGCCTTTTTTCTCAATAGTTAATTTACCAAGCGCTTGATGGATATTGATAGCACCTTTTGTTAAGTTCTTAATATTACTTAAAGCAGCAACAGCGCAACTACCAGTACCACATGCAAGAGTTATTCCTATTCCTCTTTCTCATGTTTTAAGTTCGATATTATTTTCATCAATAACTTTAGCAAAATTAAAATTAGCGTCACTTGGAAATAAACTAGGAATATTTAGTTCATCTACAACTTCATAAATTATTTTATCATCTAGTTCATTAACAAAAATAACTACATGAGCTGGACCAAAATTAACAGCTGAATATTCAAACTCAAATCCAGATTTTAATTTATGTTTAACATCAAATATTTTTTCTAAATCACTTATTGCTGGAATGTTTTTAGGTGTTCAATCAAATGTTTGCATATTAACTTCAACAACAAACGGATCTTTTGAAATAATATTAATAATTTTTAAACCATCATCAGTTAAAATTTCGATTTGATCCTTTTCATATCCTTGTCTTTTAAAGAAATATGATAAACATCTAATAGCATTACCACACATTTTATCTCTATAACCACTAGGGTCAATAAAAGTCATTTGATGTGGATTAGTTTTAGTTCCTGCAATAACAAGACCATCACTTCCAATTCCTGTAAATCTATTACAAATTTTAACAGCTAGTTTTTCAAGATTTTCATTTTCATCTAATTCTTTGTAATCAACGATAACAAAATCATTTCCTAAACCATGGTATTTTTCAAATTTCATAATTTTCCTCTTTTATATCTAATAATTATATTCTATATATTATCTTTAAAATATGTTGAATATGTGTAAAATAAATTAGATTTAACCATTTTTGAAATTGGATTTTCTAATTGAGATTTTTTAATATTTTCAATTAGAAATATTTCTTTTGCTAACTTATCTACAGGTAATGTAAGATCAAAATAATTTGCAAGAACATAATCATATAATTCTTTATTTGTTGGTGTATAAGTAACATAATCAAAGTTTTGATATGCTAATGTATCTTCAATTACTTGAGTACCTGTAGTTATTGGAAAATTAACTTCTTTAATAACATCATATGATTTATCTAGTTTCTCGCCTACTACTTCATTATCAATTGCCACAATTTCAACAGCTACAACACTGTTTTTAGGTTTAACAATATGAAAATCTCCTTCAGGTATTTCAACTCCAGAATCTCCACCATATGCTGCAAAAAAAGCATCACCATTATACAATAATGCACCCATAGCTTGTCTATCAGCTAGAGCATTTAAAACAACATTTGAATCAGATTTAAGTTGGAAATTTCTTTTGCCCATTGGTGCAAGAATATCAATTAAATGTTTATAAGTTGTTGTTAACTCTGAAATAGAAGCATTAGGTTGGGGGTTAAGATTTGTAGAATTTGTTTCAATTAATCTTGGAATAGAATATAAAGTTCTTTCATCATCAATTGCTCATAATAAAGGTTGTCTTGAATTTTGAATAGTAGCATTAAAACGTGGTTCTCTTGAAACAATATCTAATGTTGTTTTTCAATTAATATCTAGTGCATGCAATGCTGGTATCTTTGGACCACGATATGCAAACACAAAATCTTGTGCAAAATAAGGAACTCCATAATCTAATAAATTTATTGGTTCATTAGTTTTATCTGTAAAACTAGTCATAGCAATTACTGTTTCAGGTGTAAAAAGTGTTTTAGCTTCTTCAGAATTAGTAACGCCTGGAATATTAAATTTATTTCAATCCATTTTTTGAATAAGATTATCTTCAATTAATGAAACAGCTTCATAACCACTTGGTGTTACTATTTCCACTTCATTATTTTTTAATAATTGATATATTTGATCATTTGTTGGATATGAGATAAAATCTACACCATACTTTTCATTTAAAGCAATTTCAACATCAGGAGACATATATGATTCAAAATTAGAATAAATAAAACTACTACCTCCTGATACAGAAACACAAGATGCCAAAAATGGTGTCATTGCTAATATTGGTAAAAGAGCAAGAGCGAATTTACTGACTTTTTTCATAACCACTCCTAATTGAATTATTATATTTAAACATTTTTTTACTACTCGTATTTTTATTGATTTTTTTAGCTTTAAAAATACTAATAATTATAATTACAACGATAGTCGTTAAAACAACTAATGCTCCAAAAGTAACTGCTCACATTTTTATTCCTTTAGCCATTGAAAAAATGTCAATAGAAATTGTTGTTATTCTTCCGTTTATTAAACTTGAAATAATGAAATCATCAAAGCTTATTGAGAAGATAATAGCGCCTGCTGCTATTATTGATGGTAATAGATAAGGAATTATTACTTTAAAGAAAGTTTGAATTTGATTATATCCAAGATCATTTGATGCATAAATTAAATTATTATTCATCTTAATCATTCTTGGATAAATTGTTATCATTCCATAAGGAACTGAAAAAGATATATGAGCTAAAATTAAAGTAGTAAAACCAAAATCAAATCCTATTGCAATTCAAGTAACACTGAACAATAATAATAAACTAACTCCATTAATAATGTCTGGTGTAACTACACTTACTTTTGATAAAAAAATTGATGAACTTCTATAAACTTTTGCAGCATGTCATAGACCAAAACAAGCAAGTGTTGATATTATTAATGAAATTGGTGTTACGACAATTGCTATTATTAATGAATTTAAAAGTGAGGTTACAAAATCAGAATTATTGACTAAATCTGTGAAATTATTTCCTCCATTTCAAATGAAATCATTATCAATATTACCTTTATCTGAAGCATTTGTGAATGAAAGAAAGATAATAAAAACCAAAGGAATATAGATGATAAAGATAATAATTAGAATATATCATTGTCTTAATCAAGATAAAAAGTTATTGTTTTTCATTGATTTTCTCCGTTCTTTTTGAACTTGATTTTTTAATCATTTTATAAACTTTAGGAGTTAATATATAAATCCCATACATTCCAAGAATAATTAAACCAATAGTTAAACTTAAAACTGAAACTCTTGCTAGTGCAATATCACTATTATTAGCATTACCAGCACTACCTTCAATAATTCCTCCAATTAAGGTTCCATCATTATTATTATTTAAAAATGCTGAAACTGCTACTGATGTTAAAGAAGGTAAATATACTAAAGTAATCCCTGCTATTAATGCATGTTTAGTATAAGGTAAAATTACTTTGAAAAAAGTTGTAACAAAATTACGACCTAGATCTCTTGATGCATAAACTAAATTTTTAGGTAATGATTCAAGTGAATTATATAAAGGCATCATCATAAAAGGTAAGTAAATATAAACTAAACCGATAATTGTGAATATATCACCATAAGTAGAATTACCTGCACCATTTATCGTGTCAAATAAAGTTTTTAATCCAATTAATTTAATTAATAAACTACTTCAAATAGGAGCTGTAACTATTAACATTACTACTGATTTATAAATTTTATTTTTTGACATCGATAAAAAATAACAAAATGGATATGCTATAAGAATACAAATTAAAGTAGAAGCCAAAGAAATATAAATTGAACGTAATATTTTCATCATAACTGAACTATTTAAAATTTCTCAATTATCTTCAATACTTCCAGCTGAAGTTGGCAAAAAAGCATATGTGATAATAATAATTAATGGAATTATAATAAATAGAAGTGTTAAAAGAAAAAAAGGAATAGCTAAAAGTAATTTTTTATTCATTTTAAAATTTTTAAAAATATCAGATGATTTTAATTCTTTATTACTTATCATTTTTTACTCTTTCAATTAAATGCATATCTTCGATATCTCATTTAAGACCTATTTCAGAATTCATTTCAGCTCTATTAATACCTTCAACAGATAGTTTTTTATTACCACTTATACAATCAATATCTCATAACAAACCTTTATAAGTCATATCTGTAATAAGAGCATTTATATATCCTTCATCTTTAGAAATAACATCAAAATCTTCAGGTCTAATCATTACATCAACTAAGTCACCAACATTAAATTCATATTCAGGTAAATAATCTATAACTTTATCTAAAATTTTAACTTTATTATTTTCTAAAATTTTACCTTCAAAGAAATTAGCTTTTCCTATGAATTTTGCAGCTCACTTATTAATTGGATAATCATAGATTTCATTAGGTGTACCGACTTGTTCTATTTCACCATTATTCATAACAACAACTTTATCAGAAAGACTTAAAGCTTCTTCTTGATCATGTGTTACTAGAATGAAAGTAATATTTAATTCTTTATGAAGTCTTTTTAATTCTGTTTGTAATTGTTTTCTAACTTGAGCATCAAGTGCTGATAGAGGTTCATCTAATAATAAAATTTCAGGTTCAATCACAATACTTCTAGCTAAAGCTACTCTTTGTTGCATTCCACCAGAAAGTTCATGTGGAAAAAGATTTCCTTTATTTTTTAAACCAACAAGAGCAATAACTTTATTAGCTCTCTCATTGATTTCTTTTTTATTAAGTTTTCTTGTAATATGTTTTTTTTCAAATTTTTCTTTTGCAGTATTAGGATAATTTTCTCAATAAGAAATATCATAATCAATATATGAAAGTTCATAATTCAAATTGTCATATTTTTTATCAATTAATTGCTTTGAAAAAAAATTCTTAGTTAAATTATTAATTTCTTTTTCGATTTCATTCATATCATTTGATGTTGTATCTAAAGATATTTTTAATCTTAATGAAAGAAAAATATTATTAATATTGTTATTTATCTTATTTTTTAATGATTGTTTAGAAACAAAATCATCACCATATTTATCATAAAGTTTTTGCTCTAAAACTTCAATTTCATCTCAAAATTGATCTATTCTCATATCTTTGATTTTTAATCATTCTGGTTTTTTAGAATATTCTTTTTCAACATCAATAATTTCTTTTTCTAAATTTTGTGTTTTATCTTTAACCATTTTAATTTTTTTACTAGCTACTTTTTGAGCATCTAAGAAAATTTTATCAGCTTCATCATATAACTTATCTGAGATATTTTCATTATCAGTTCTCATTACTTTAAGACCGTATTCAATATTTTGTTTAACAGTCATATTAGGAAAAAGAGCATAGTCTTGAAAAACAGTAGATGTTGGTCTATCATGGACTGGCATGTTTTTAATATCTATTTTTTGATATAAAATTTTTCCTTTAGTTGGGACTTCGAACCCCGCTAACATTTTTAGCATAGTAGTTTTTCCACAACCACTAGGACCTAATAATGTTACAAATTCACCTTTTTTAATTTGTAAATTAAAGTTTTTAACAGCGACAAACCCGTTATCAAAAACTTTATTAATGTTGATTAAATCAAGAATATTTTTTTTCACTTTTTACTTACCTCTTGTTTTTTAAAATAAAAAAAATAGGTAAACTTTTGTTTATCTATTTTTAAAGTATTTTGAAATTTTTAATTAATATTTGATTAAGAATCTAATTCGTCTATTTTTTGTAATAATTTTTCTTTTTGGATATAACCACGAGATTCATCTATGATTTTTCCATTTTTAAAAAACTTAAGTGTAGGAACACTTGTAACATTATATTCTTCTGCTAATTCTTGCATTTCATCAATATCAATTTTTATAATTTTAACTTCAGTTCTTTCTGAAGCAATACTTTGAAGAACAGGGGCAAGCATTTTACAAGGTCCACATCATAATGCGTGAAAATCTACAACTACTAAGTTATCAGTATCAATTGTTTTTAAAAATTCATCTTTTGATTTAATATCTATCATATTTTGTCCTTACTAAATTTAATAAATTTATTATATATCAATATTTATTTTTTTGATTTTTTTTCTTTTATTTCTTTTTTATCTTCTTTGTCATTTGGAATAACAATATTTTTAATAAATCTACATTTAGGAAAAGAACTACATGCAATAAATTCACTTGACTTTGCTTTTGCGCTTTTCTTTTTTCTAATTACTAATTTAGAACCACAATCAGGACATAACTCTCCTGTTTCAACTAAAGGTTCAACTTTAGGAGCATTTGGTGATTGTTCAATGTATTTACAACTAGTTTTAGAAAAACCACTACATCCAATAAATTCACTTTGATTATATTTGTTAACTCTAACTACTAATCTTTCTCCACAAAGTGGACAAACTCTACCTTCAACATAATTAGGTTCAACTTTTTCAATTAATTTATCAGCTTCTATTAATTCTTCTTTTAACTTTTCATTAAAAACTTCCATGAAAGTTGTTCAATTAAGTTGACCAGTTGATATTTTATCTAAATCATTTTCCATTTCAACAGTAAATTTTTTAGAAACTATATCTTTAAATCCTTTTAAAAGATTAGTGATAACTAAAACACCTTTATCAGTTGGACTTAAACCATTTGTATCATTAATAACATATCCTCTAGATTGAACTATACCAACCATTGATGAATAAGTAGAAGGTCTACCAACTCCAGCTTCTTTTAAAGCTTTTACTAAACTACCCTCGTTATATAATGCAGGTGGTTCTGTTGTATGAATATTAACAACTGGAGTTTTTTCAATACTTGAAAGTTTATCTCCGATTTTTAAGTAACTTAGATCAATTACATTTTCAGTTTTACTAGTGTCATAATATGGCAAAATATGATAACCTAAAAATTTATTTTTAGTATATTTTGTATAAAACTTGTGATCATTGTTTTTAAAACGAACTACATTGTTAATAAAAATAGGTGGATTCATTAAACTTGAAGTTGTTCTTGTTCAAATTAACTTATATAGAGTAATTAGATCCTTAGCATCTTTTTCAGTCATATGTTTTGATAAATAAGCTGGTTCAATGTTAATATCAATTGGTCTAATAGCCTCATGCGCATCTTGAATTTTAAGATCTTTAACTTTTGAAGTTGATTCTTTAGTTGAAGTTAAAACAAATTCATTACCAAATTTATCTTCAATATATTTCTTTGTTGAATCAATAAAACTAGAGTTCATTCTATTAGAATCTGTTCTTGGATATGAAATAAGAGCTATTTGTTCGTTATTAATTTTCACACCTTCAAATAGTTTTTGAGATAAGAAAGTTGTTTTAGATGCTTTTCATCCGTACTTAGAATATGCAGCTGTTAATAAAGTATCAGTTGAATAAGGTAAAAGTTTTTTAGATGTTTTAAAAGTTGGGTCATCAATTTTATAAACTTCAAATTGTTTATTTAATTCACTTGAAATCTTATTAGCTTCATTTTCATTAGCAAATCTAATTTCAGTTGTTGAAGATGAAACAAAAGGTTCAAATTTTCCATTAATTTCTCTTAAGAAGATTTCAATATTATTCTCAAGAATAGTATTAATAGTTCATCAATTTGATTTAACAAATTTTTCTCTCTCAAGAAAACGTTCAACAATAAATAATAAAGCAACAGATTGAACTCTACCAGCTGATTTAGCTTTTAATTTTCTTTGAACTACATTAGATAAACTATATCCTACCATTCTATCAAGTAGTCTTCTACTTCATTGAGAATAAACAAGATTCATATCAATATCTCTTGGATTATTAATTGCCTCATTAACAGCATTATTAGTAATTTCATTGAATGTTATTCTTTGACACTTTACTTTATCTTCATCATTTAGAATATCAAATAGATGTCAAGAAATAGCTTCTCCCTCACGATCAGGGTCAGTTGCTAAATAAACTTTTGCATAGCTTTTAACTTTTTTGTTTATTTCTTTTATTAACTCAGGATTAGTAGATTTTCATTTCGGAATTCATGTTTTAGTATCGCAACCAAAACCTCTTTTATCCAGTTCTCTAATATGACCGCTTGATGCTATTACTTCATAAGCATCACCAACATATTTTTTTATTGATTTAATTTTGTTTTTCGACTCAACAATGATTAAATTTTTATCCATTAAAAATTCTCCCTAAAATATCTCTATAAAAAAATAATTTACATTAATATAAATACAATAGATTTATTCTATTAGCAATTAAAAAAATAAAATAAGTGATAAAAAGTTAAAAAAACATTAAAATATGTGGAAAATATCAAAAATTTATCAACATTTTGTGGATAACAGTGAAAATTACCAAAATAAAAACATTATTGATGTTTATAAGAAAAAAATATTAGTGGGAAAAGAAATTTATGAAAAAAACTTCTTTATAAAACTAAAAAAGAGAGAGAAAATAATACTAAAATTATTTAGATTGTCTCAAAGTTTGAAAGGAGGAAATATGATTGAAATGAAATACCGTATTATTAAAAATATTGATTTTATTTTTAATAATTTTTTGTTCAATCATATCTATTCTCCAATTATTAAAAATGATGCGGTTCTACTTTATAATTTTCTGATTACTGATTATGATGTTAGTAACAAAATTAATATTTCTATTAATAAGATTAGTGATCTTAATAAATTTTTAAACTTTACTGAAAACCAATTCTCAACATCTAAAAAAATTCTAGAAGCTATGGGTTTGATTTCTTCTTATATTGACACAACAAAATATGATACTTATCATATAAAAATTAATAATTTCAAAACTTGAAATGATTTTAAAAAAGACCCTAAAAAACTTTTGCTTTTGAAAAATGCTGTTGGAAGTAGTAATTTTGATAAAGTTAAATATGCTTTTGAAAAAAATGATTTTCATTTATCTTTATTAACAAATGTTAATTCTACTTTTGAATCAGTTTTTGGAAATTTAGATATCAATAATATTAATAATGTAGACTTCAATCATATTTATGATTCGTTATTAAAAATGACTAATAAATTAATTGTTATTAGTGATGAAGATAAAAAGATAATTGAGTACAACTTTAGAACATATGATTTAACTTATAATGAAATTATTAAAGTTATTCACTCATCAATATTTTTTGATTCAAAACAATACTTGATTGATAAATACCAACTTAATAATAATTTCTTGAGTTTAATAGAACCATCTAGTCAATTAAAAATAAATACTATTGTTGCAATTAATAGAAATTCTAAAATTTTTAATGAATCATTTGATTTAAAAGGAAATGAACATATACTTGAAGACTATAAAAAGTATAATAGCGAACAATATCTTTCTCTACTTCAAAAACAAGCTATTGATCAATCAGATAAATTAATAATAAATTCTTTAAGAAAGAAATTTAATTTACCTGATTATCTAATCAATGTTCTTTTGGATTTTGTAATATATAAAAACAAAGGTAAAATTATTTTTGATTATATTGCAAAAATTGCTAATACAATTAATAGATTGAATATTACAACAGTTGAAGAAACTGTAAAACATTTAAATTTATCAATGTTAAGTCAAAACAATAATATTTCTATAAAGATTAATAATGAATTGGATTGAGATTAAAAAATATGGAAAAAAAGAAATATAAAAATATCAATACTGATATTGAAATCTATAAAGAAGAAGCTTATGAAAAATATAAGGATCATCCTGAAGTTCTAAAATTAGAATGTAATGCAGATATTATAAAAAAAGGTATTTTTGATATTAAAAGAGCAATTGAGACTAATGATATTTGTAATAATGATTTAGAGAGTCAAGAATGTAAAATTAACAATTATCATAGTAATATTGAGTTGAATAAAAATAATATAATTTCTGTTTCACTATCTTTGTGTCCAAAACTAGTAAAAAATCCAGACAATATCTTAAAAAAATATATTGTCTTCTCAAATATTAATAATGAAAAATATGCTGATTTTTTTGAAAAAGATAATATCTTTGATCAAGATGACCCTGCTAGACAAAAAATAATTAAAAAAATTATTAATATGAAAAAATTGAAAGATAAAAATGGATTTTATCTTTCAGGAAACTTTGGAAGCGGAAAAACTTATATTCTTTCTTCTTTAATTAATTCATTAGCTAAACAAGAAAAAACTACTGCTTTTGTTAATTTAACTGATTTATTTGATTTTTTTAAAACTGCTATAACAAAAAAAGATCCTAATTTAGATTATGAAATAATTAAAATTCAAGATGATTTAAAAACTGTTGATTATTTAGTAATTGATGGAATGGGAAATGAATCATTTAGTAAATGAACTCATTTCTCTATATTACTTTCAATTTTGCAACATCGATTAGATTACGATATGATAACTATTTTTTCATCTAATATGAAATTTGATGAATTAAAAAAATATTACTTAAATAGTTGTTATTCTAAATATGGAGAAACAGGAAGTTTAAAAACCTTCATGGATAGAATAAAAGTTTTATCATTTGATGATAATTTTCAAATGGGTAGTAAAGATTATAGAAGCAATAAAAAAACATATAGTTAATCAAATTAACTATATGTTTTTTGTTTTATGTAAAATGGCGCGCCTGAAGAGATTCGAACTCCTGACCGCACGCTTAGAAGGCGTGTGCTCTATCCAACTGAGCTACAGGCGCAATTGATTATAAATAATCAATTTAATTATATAAGAAAAACATATTTTTTATAATCTTATAAAGATTATTTTTCTTTTATCTTATTAATTAAATTATTAATCTTCTCTTCTAATTCATTTTTAGGTTCTTTAATTAGTATATGACAGTGACGACATTTAGCTGAATATTTTTCAATATCACCAATAACAATAACAGGATCATCTGTTAAAGCTACTTTATTATCAGTCATTCTTTGGCTTCTATTAGCATTATTATAACAACTAGTACAAACTGCTGTTAATTTTGTAATTCTCTCAGCATAAGGCAAAATATTTTTAATTGTTTCAAAAGGTTCACCTCTAAAATCTAAATCAAGGCCAGAAACAATAACATTAATATTCATATCAGCTAATTTATTAGCAACTAAGTAAAGATCAGTATCTAAAAATTGCGCCTCATCTATAGCTATTAAATGAGGTATATCTTTTTGTTTTGATAAGTATTCTAAAATATCTATTGATTTATTAATAGATATTGCATCTCTTTCTGAGTTATTTCTGGAAATAATTTTATTTGTAGTTCTTGTATCAGTATTAGGTTTAAAAACTAAATACTGAATTTTTGCATAAGAAGCTCTATTTAATCTTCTTAATAATTCATCTGTTTTTCCAGCAAACATTGGCCCGCAAATAACTTCTATTATTGATTGTTTATTTTCCATTGATGTCTCTTTTTAAAAAATTTATTTAGACATTAAATCTAAAATCACAAATATCTCCGTCTTGGACAATATATTTTTTACCTTCAAGTCTTAATTTTCCTAAAGACTTTATTTTATTTTCATCTTTATGTTCAATCATATCTTCATAAGAGATAACAGCAGCTTTAATAAAACCTCTTTCAAAGTCAGTATGGATAATACCTGCTGTTTGAGGTGCTGTTGAGCCATTTTGAAATTGTCATGCTCTTATTTCTTTTTTTCCGCATGTAAAAAAAGTTGATAAATTCAACATTTTGAATGAAGATATAATAATATTTTCAAGTCCAGAATATTCAATATTATATTCTGATAGAAAATTTTTCTTTTCTTCATCTGAGAATTCAGAAATTTCAAATTCTAATTTTGCTGAAATTGGGATAATTTCAATATTTCTTTCATCAGCATACTTTTTTAAATTAAGATAATTTTGATTAGCTTCTAAATTAATTAATGATTCATCATCAACATTAGCGATAAAAATAAAAGGTTTTAAAGTAATTAAATTAAATGATTTTAGAAAAATTAATTCATTTTCATTTAAACTTAAATTACTAACAAATTCACTATTTTCAAGTTGTTTAATAACTCTTTCTAAAAGAGAATATTCTTCTAAAGCAACTTTATCACCACTTAATGCAGATTTTTTAATTCTTAAAAATCTCTTCATAACTATTTCTAAATCTGAAATAATTAGTTCTAAATTAATAATTTCAAGATCTCTAATTGGATCAACTGAATTTTCAACATGATTGATGTCTAGATTATCAAAACATCTAATTACGTGACAAATAGAATCAACTTCTCTAATATTTTGAAGAAATTTATTTCCAAGACCTTCACCTTTTGAAGCACCTTTTACAAGACCAGCAATATCAACAAATTTAAAAGATTCATAAACAACTTTTTCAGGGTTAAAAATTTCAGCTAATTTTTCAAGTCTTTTATCAGGGATATATACAATTCCAATATTAGGATCAATTGTAGCAAATGGATAATTTGCTGCTTCTACATTTGAATTAGTAATAGCATTAAATAATGTTGATTTTCCAACATTTGGTAATCCTATTATTCCAGTTGATAAACTCATTTTAAAAATTCCTTAAATTAATATAATTAAATTGCTTTATTAAAAGAACCGAATAATTTAAATTTTTCAATACATTTTTCTTTTATAGCTTCTGTACCTGGTTTTAAAATCATTCTAGGATCATAACCCTTATTATTTAAATCAAGATCTTTTCCATCAATAATGTAATTTCTTATTGCATTAGAAAAAGCTAATTGACACTCTGTATTAACATTAATCTTACAAATACCAAGACTAATTGCTTTTTTAATCATTTCATCATTGATACCAGTTCCACCATGTAAAACAAAAGGAATATTATTACATTTATCATTAAGTTCTTTTAATAAATCAAAATCTAAACCTTTTCAATCATCAGGATAAAGACCATGAATTGAACCAACACCAATTGCTAGACAATCTATTTTTTGTTGAGACATTTCAATACATTCATCAACTGAAGATAATTCTCCATTAGAACTAATTCCATCTTCGCTTCCGCCAATAGAACCGACTTCACATTCAATTGAAATATCTTTGTCTTTAATTAAATCAATTAATTCTTTTGTTTTTTTAAGATTATCTTGAAAATCTAAACTAGAACCATCAAACATAATCGATGAAAAACCTGCTTCAATAGCTTTTTTACATCCTTCAAAAGTTCCATGATCTAAATGTAAAACTACTGGAGTTTTTATATTTTTAAAATTAATAGTATTTATAACCATATCATAAACATTTTTAAAGCCATTATTGTATTTAATAGCTCCTTCAGATACTCCTAAAATAACAGGAGTATTAGTTTCACTACTAGCTTGAAGAGCAGCGTTAATTCATTCTAAATTATTAATATTAATATGAGCTATTGCATAATGATTTTTTTTAGCTTCTTTTAGAATGTTTTTAATGTTTGATAATTTGATGGAATTCATATTCTATTCCTCAGCTTCAGTACTTTCTGCAAGTAATGCTTTTTTTCTTTTGATTTCAACATAGTCATCATCAAAAACTTCTTCATCAATTTTAATAATTTGATTAATTTGTTTTTTATATTCAGAATAATTAATTCATTCTCTTAAAGAAAATTCTTTATCGTTATTTGATATCAAAACAAATCTATTATCTAATGCTAATTCTGTATAGAATTCGCCAATTATTTTGCTTGTTTTAGCTGAAGATATGTTATTTTTTTCAATTATTAATGCAAAAAATTCATCAAAATTAAATTTTTTCACATCTGATTTTTTTTCAAGAACAAGTTCATACACTTGATCGATTAGTTTTAAAATATCTATTATCATTATTTTTCTTTCTATTTTTATTTTTTCAAACAAAAAATATTATCTATCGCAAATTCATCATTATCTAATTTTTTTAAAATATCACTATATTCAGTAATTGGTTTTAATGAATTATCAGTCTCGTTAAAAATCATAATATTATCTTTTTTAGAACTGTATAGAGTTTTTACACTATATATAGTAGCAAAATAATATTTGATTTCTTCATCAGTTATTTTTTTACCAAAACCATTTATTATTTCTTTTAACAATTCTTCATTTTTCTCTTTGTCTTTTTGAATAGGTATTAACTCAAACTCAGAATCATTAATATAAGAATTAGATAATTTTTTTAAGATTTCATCATCTTCTTTTGAGATTGATTCAATTAATTGACTTAAAGTAATATCAGTAAATTGAAGATAAAGATTAATATCTCATTTATCGATCCCATCATTTAAAAATGGTTCTAATAAGTACATCAATCTTTTTTCATCTTTAAAATTGAAACCAATTTTATTTAAATCATAAATTCTTTTAAACAATTTAATAACTAATGTTTCTTTTAAAACACCCATTTTATGTAAATATATTTGTTTGAACATTGTTATTCTTGAATAAAGAACATTTTCAACGACGTTATATGCTTTTTTATCAAAACATATTTGATTATTTTTAACAAGAATTCATTTCATTAAGATGGAATGGTCAACTCTACCATAGATAGCACCTGAAAAATAACTATCTCGCATTAAATAATCTAATCTATCAGCATCAATACCACTTGAAACTATTTGATGTTTTCATGGTTCATCTGTTTTATTTTCAATAATTTGAATAATTAAATCAATATTAATATTATTTTTTTTTAAAATAGGATAAATTTGTCCTTCTTTATTTTCAATCATTCTAATAGTCATATCTTCATGATGAAAATTACCATTCATATAAAGTTCAAAAGAATGAGAAGATGGTCCGTGACCTATATCATGCAATAAACTTGCAGTTAAAATTGCTTTATATGTTTCATCATCAATTTCTTTTGATGACTTAATATTTTGAAGAAATAATCTTGCTAAATAAAAAACTCCTAAAGAGTGAATAAAACGATTATGTACAGCTGATGGAAATGCAAAATGACAAGTACCTAATTGAATAATATTTTTTAATCTCTTGAATTCACTAGTATTAATAAGTTCAACAATTCATTTTTCAGAATCTGAAAATGAAATTTCTCCATAAATAGGATCTTTTATAAAATTAATATTTTTCATAATTAAGTTATTTGTTTTCTAATAAATATTGATTAATATTTTTAATAATTTTATTTTTTGATAATAAAAAAATTGTTTTAGGAAGTTCAGGTCCATGATTTTTTCTTGATGTTAAAATTCTTATTGGCATAAATAATTTTTTTCCAGATAAATTGAATTCTTTTTTAATATCATCAATAATTTTTTTAATATTAGTTTCAGTTCACTCAAAATTATCATTCATTTTTGTAATTAAAAAGTTTGAAATATTAATAAACATTTCTTTGTTTGTGCCTATTTCATCATAATCAATTTCAATATTATTATTTTCATCTAAAAATAAATCACTAATAAGAGAATTAATTTCTGAATATGAAGCTATTTGTTTTTTAAATAATAAGCAAATTTCATTATTGTTAATATTAACAATGTCATCATTAATGTTAATGAATTTTTTCACTTCTTCTAAATATAATGTTTCATCCATATTTTTAAAATATTGATTTGCAACTCATTCTAGTTTTTTAACATCAAACATAGCTGAAGATTTTGAAATAGAATTAATATCAAAATCATTAATTAATTCATCCATTGAAAAAATTTCTTTTTTATTTTTTGGTGATCAACCTAACAATGCTAAATAATTAACAATTGCTTGTGGAAGATAACCATCGTTTTTATAATCTTCAATAAATTGTTTTGTCTCTAAATCTCTTTTAGACAATTTCTTTTTATTTTCATTAATAATAACTGGTAAATGACCATATAAAATTTCATTCTTTTTATTTGGATATAAAGCATTATAAATAGCTAATTGATATGGAGTATTTGATAAATGTTCTTCACCTCTAAGGACGTGAGATATTTCCATATCATAATCATCAACAACAACAGCAAAATTATACATAGGTATTTTATTCTGTTTTAAAATAACTGGATCTGTTAGTGATGAAGAAGGTATTTTTATATTCCCTCTTATTAAATCATCTCATTCAAAAATTTTATCTGGTTCGATTATTAATCTAACAACAAATTCTTCATTATTTTCTATTTTTTTTTGAATATCTTCATCAGATAAATTTAAACAAGTTTTATTATATTTAGGTGTTAACTTATTTTCTTTTGCAAATTGTCTATCATTTTCAAGTTTTTCTTTTGAACAAAAACATTGATATGCTTTTTTTTCTAAAAGAAGTGTATTAACTAATTCATTATATAAACTTAATTTTTCACTTTGACGATAATTATTATATTTATCAACAGGGTTTCTTGGAGATTCATCAATTTCAATATTCATTCAAAGAAGATTATCTATTTGAGAATTTTCTCCTTCTTTAATATTTCTTAAAGAATCTGTATCTTCAGTTCTAAAGATGAATTTCCCATTATTTTTTCTTGCAAACAAATAATTAAATAGAGCTGTTCTAGCTCCACCTATATGAAAAAATCCAGTTGGACTTGGAGCATATCTTGTCCTAACTGGTTTAGTATTATTTTGATTATTCAAATCTAACAAAGTATCCACCAGAAGCATTTAAAAATGTTCTATCTTTTTCATTTTGATCTAGAGAATCATATAAGTTTTTGATTCCTACATGTTTACTAAAAGCTGGATTTTGTAAATTATTTTGAACATATTTAACTTGAACAAGTGGTAATTTAGAAATTATTTTTTTATAATTTGAGCTTTTAACTTTTAAAGCTAAATCATCAAATTCTCCATAAATTTCACTACTTGATGTTGTAACATTACTTCCTATTACAGAAAAAGTAGGAACATTATAACTTGGTATTTTTTCAATAATTTCACCAAATCCTGAAACATGAGCTATATCATCTCCTGATAAGAAGAATGGAACATCACTTCCTACTTCAAAAACAATTTTATGATAATCACTATCTTTAAACATTGTTCCTTCTTTTGTTAGTTCAAAGTCATTTTCTTCAGCAACATAATTCATAAAACTTGCAGCATTAGAAGCAGCTCCACCAAAACCTGAACCCATTGGAATAGATTTAACTACTTTAACAGTATAATTTTGTTTTAATTTAAAGTAATTTTGAAAATATTCATACGCTTTAGTAATACTATCATTTTCAATATCAATAACATTACCATGAGTGTCTTCATATGTTACTGAAAAATCTTCAAAAGTTTCACTAATTGTCATTATGTCTGAAAATTCACGATAAACAATCATAATTGTTTCTATCTTATGGTAATTACTTTTTTTAGGATAAGATTTATAAACATCTAACCCTAAATTCACTTTACCAAAACATTCAATATTTTTATTCATTGTTAAAACCTCTTTTATTTTATAAATTATACCACACTATGATTTTTTAACTTTTCTAAAAGGTTTAATAGCTGTTGTGGACTTAATCTTTCAGCCCTAATCATCCTATCAATATTTAATTCATCTAAAATTTCTAGAATTTTTTCTTTTTTATAATTAGAATTTAAATTATTAACAAGCGATTTTCTTTTACTACTAAAACATAATCTAAAGAATTTGCCAATTTCATTAAAATTATCAAAATGTTCATTAACTGAAATAGTAATAACTACTGATTGAATATTAGGTTCTGGATAAAATAATGATTTATCAACTAAGAATTCTTGTTTAACATTACTTACTAAACTCAAAAGAGCAGTAAATCCATTATATTCTTTTGTTCCAACTGGAGCAGCTAGTCTATCAGCCATTTCCTTTTGGACCATAATTGTAATTTGTTTAACCTTATTAATATTTAATAAAATAAGAATAATTTTTGATGATATACTATAAGGTAAATTTGCAACAATCTTAATATCATCAGAATCAATTTCTTTAAAAAGATCATTCAAATCAATTGATAAAATATCATCATTAATAATTTTTAGATTTTCAACATCATGATATTTTTCTTTTAAAAAAGCATATAGTCTTTTATCAAGTTCAACAAGAAATAAGTTTTTTGTTTTTTTTATTAATTCTGAAGTTATAGCTCCAAGACCTGGTCCAATTTCAAGAACATAATCATTTTCTTTAATTCTTGAAACTTCTACAATACGTTTTTTAGTTTGATTACATAGAAGAAAATTCTGACCCATTTTTTTAGATGGGAAAAAATTTTCTTTTTTTAAAAAATTAATTGTTTCTTTTTTATTCAAAACTAAAGACCTAACTTACTTAATTTAGAACGAGCACCAGAACCTGATTCTCTTCTTTTTAATATAATTACATGGACTATATATGATTGAAGCAATGAAAGTAATGAGTTAAAGAATCAGTAAACCCCAACACCTGTTGCTGTTGTTACGGTAATAACAGCCATGAAAATGGTGAATACATTTTGAACCATTTTTGTTTTCTTAAGTTGTTTATTATTAGCAACACCTACAGTTGAAGCGTTTTTATTTCTAGATTTCACTCATTTTTGAGGTAATTTTTGAGATAAGACTTGTGAAGGTACTACTAATGCAATAAAGAATATATATGTTCATCCACCATTTGTGAATGATGAAAATATTTGTGAAATTGGAGAAAGAGATAAATCTCAGATTCCAAATAAGAAAGAAGCTTTTAATGGTCTAACAATAGTAACTACTCTATATACAATTAAAAAGATGGGTAAGGTGATAAAAATTTGTTCAAAGGAAGCAAAAGGTTTTACATTATTCTTACGATAAAGATCTTGCATCTCCATTTGCTTTTTTTGTCTTCCTTGCATATCTGTTACATTTTTATATTTAGCATTGATTTCAGATACCCTGCCCTGGACCTCTGTCATCTTTTCAGTAGCAAAATTTGATTTAATTGAAATTGGAAAAGTAATTAATTTAATAATTAATAATATTAAAAATATACCAACAAAAGCGTTTAATCCAGCAACTCATGCTCTAGTTGCATACATAAAATGTAATAACAACTGTGCAAAAGGTCATACAAAAAGACCATAAAAAGGACCATATGCCATTGTAAAGTCTGAAAAGGGGTAGAGCATTTGACCTGATGGATTGGCTATTAGATCAAATAAATAATCACCAGTAACACCTGGAGCAAAACCAATTTCAAGTCCACTACCTATAGTAGTACTAGTTTGAATTCAATATTCACCTAAACTTTGACCACATCCGTAAAGACCCATTGAAAAGAAGAATATATAAACTAAAATTTTAATTCATTTAAGAATTTCTTTTAAAACCTTATTTCTACCAGATTTTTTTTTATCAGCTGAGTCAAGTGCAGCAAAATCAGGTAAAAGCATTTTTTTAAACGGTTCTAAACTGTCGTTATTTGATTTATTATTACCAAAATTAAACATTTTTGCCTATACTATTCTTTCTGTATACTTTTTTTAAAAGAAATAAAATTTCTTCTTCAATAGAACAATAACTAAGAGTCTTAGCTGTTGGTTTTGCTATCAAAACATAATCTAATAATAATAAAAAATTATCATAATTACACAGAATATGATTTATTTGTCTTTTTAATAAGTTTCTATCAACAGCTCTTTTACTTACTTTCTTAGAAATAGTGATACCTATTTTATAAGAATTGGTTAAATTGCTTTCATAATATAAAACAAAATTTTTAGAATAAAATCTCTGGTTTCTTTTGATAATTTTTTGAAAATCTGAATTTTTTAAAAGTCTAAATTCCTTTTTCATAGAAAACTAATATTCGTCAGAAACAGTTAATTTTTTTCTTCCTTTAAGTCTTCTACGAGCAAGTTGGTTACGACCACCTGCTGTACTCATTTTTTCTCTAAAACCATGAACTTTTTTTCTTTTTCTGTTATTTGGTTGATACGTTCGTTGCATATATTACACCTGCCATTTTTTTTTATAAATATAAAAATTACAATGTAATATTAACATAAATTTATTACATCTTGAAAATTAAACATCAAAAAAAAAATTTAATGTTTAATTTTGTTAAACTTAATACTAATGAATAAGAAAAGTTTAACAAAAGTATGAGACGAAGTTATTAATGAACTTTGACAATATTTCGAAGAAAATCAACAAATTTATAATGACTGTATCAAGACTTCTAAAATTAGTAGGATCAAAGATGAAAACATTTATATTGTAGTTTCTTCTATTTTTGCTAAATCTATTTTAACAAATGACTATCGTCAAATAATTAATGATATTCTGAGTAGGAAAATGAATAGCAATTTTCAAATTCATTTTCTTTTAGAAAATGAAAACACTACTATCAAAAATAATAAAATTGAAAATATCTTTGATAGAGATAATAGTTATGAAGATACTAATTTAATTGAAAATTATACTTTTGATAATTTCATTGTTGGTGAATTTAATAAACAATCATATACAGCTGTTGCTAGTTTTACTAAAGGTAAATTAGGTATCTTATATAATCCTTTAGTTATTTATGGTTCAACTGGTTTAGGTAAAACACATTTAATCAATGCTTTAGGAAATTATTTCTATAAAAATTTTAAAGATAAAAAGATTATTTATGTTGATACTGAAAACTTTGTTAGAGAAGTTTTTGCTGCAATAAGTAAAGGTAGTACTTTTGTTGAAAGCCTAAAGAATAAATATGTTAGTTATGATTTATTATTAATGGATGATATCCAATATTTATCAGACAAATTTAAAACATGTGAAGTTTTCTTCAATATTTTTAATTCAATGATTAAAAATAATAAACAAATTGTAATGACACTTGATAAACCTATTGAAAGTCTTGAAGGCTTTGAAGAAAGAATGATTAGTCGTTTCTCTTCTGGTTTAGTTTTAAAAATAAACACACCTGAAATAGAATCATTGAAAAAAATAGCTTTAATTAAAATCAATGAAAATGATGATGCTTTTGAATATACTGAAGAAGCTGTTTTGATGGTTATTAAACATTTTGATAATGATTTAAGAAAATTAATTGGGATTATTAATAGAATTAATTTTTATGCTATTCAATATTTAAAAATAAATGAAATTATTGATATTAATTTCATTCAAAAATTTTTTGATGAAGAATTTGTTACTTTTGGTAATAAACAAAAACATTATAATATTAATCCTGATCTTATAATTGAAATTATTTGTAAAAAATATAATTCTAAAGCAAGCATAATAAAATCAGCTTCTCGTTTAAAAGAAGTTACGATTGTAAGACATATTTGTATGTATGTTTTAAGAGAAAAATTCCAAATGAGTTATAGTGAGATTGGTAAATATTTTAATAATAGAGACCATTCATCTGTAATGTCTGCAATTAAAAGAATTACAACTCTAATTCAAAAAGACGAAGGTCTTAAAAAATATATTGCTAACTTAATTAAATAGGTAGTGAATTCTATATTCTTCTATTATGCTAATAATAGATTTAAGATCTTCATCTTTAATAATAAAAGAAACTATATTTTCATGTTCAAATAAATTAAGAACTATTCTTGACATTTCACGACATCTAAAAGCTTCATCTTTTCCACTTAATAATTTATTTTTAATATTTAATGAAACTTCTAAAGTATCTATTTGAGTATAAATATTGTCAATATTTTGATATTGATTCAATAATTTAACACCTGTTTTTTCACCAATTCCAGCAACACCTTTTAATGAATCAGAAGAATCTCCAACTAGACCTTTAAATTCAACAATTTGTTCTGGTTTTAAATTAAAAAATTGTTCTTGAAAATTATCATTATTATATTGCAAAATATCACTAACACCTCTTTTTAATAAATTAACATTTGTCTTTTCATTAACAAGTTGAAGCATATCTTTATCAGAACTATAAACTTCAACATCAATATTATTATTATTAAATAATTTACAAGCTGATCCAATCAAATCATCAGCTTCAAAGTTTTCTTTTGAAAGTGTTTTAAAGCCCATACCTTCAAAAATTTCTTTCATAGATAACATTTGTTTAATTAAATCATCAGGTGTAGCATTTCTATTACTTTTATAATTAACATCTGATTCATGTCTAAACGTTTTTTCACCATGGTCAAATGCTATTAAACAATATTTATAAAGATCTTTATCAAAGATTTTTTTAAACATTCTAAAAATTGTAACTATTCCGTTATTAGGGACTAAATCTTTACTAATAGCATAATCATAATTATCTTTAGTAGCAAAATATGCTCTATAAAATAATGAATTACCATCAATAATAATTGCTTTATTCATTGGTTTAAATCTCCCTAATAATATTGAAAGATACTAAATAAAATAGAATAGATTTTAAATATTATTGATATCAATATGAATACAATCAATATTACTATTATAACAATCAATAATTAATAAAATATTTGATTAATTATTTCTATATATATTCAATGAAATACATTTTTTTATATATCTACTATTTTTCAAAATATGAAACATTTATTAAAATATTCAGTATTAAATAATCAGAAGTCAAAAACAGGTTAAAATATACTTTATGACTAATAATAAATCTATTAATAAAGAAAAAGTAAATAAATTAAAAGTATTGGAACTATTTTCAGGAATTGGCGCTCAACACAAAGCTTTAGATAACATAAGAGAGAGAGAGAGAGAGAGAGAGAGAGAGAGAGAGAGAGAGAGAGAGAGAGAG
>SAMEA5043647__coassemble_581_pt1 | contig 67033 bp, 117 predicted proteins | sample SAMEA5043647__metabat2_low_PE_002 | metagenome-assembled genome bin SAMEA5043647 (sample SAMEA5043647) | Gadus morhua | reverse complement strand
TTTTAAATATTTGACTGCAGTCAATATATGAATCTTTTTCAAATAAACCTCTATCAGATTTTTTTATTAAAATTTCGCTTTGTTCTTTATCTTTATAATTATTGTTTTTAATGGCACCTCTAGATTTAATATATCAATAATCATCATTTTTTTTATCATAAAAAATGATAATAGGTCTAATTCCTTTTGGTTTTCCTTTAAATTCTAAGACAAGTCCTAATTCATTAAATATAATAGGATTAAACTTATTATTTAATTTCATGAATGGTTTGAATAATTCTAATTTACTCATAATTATTTCTCTTTTCTATATTGTTCTAATTTTTGTTTTTAAATAATTTACATTTTCATTTTTAAAGATTGACTAGAAAAATATTTTTCTTGAAATTTTTTCTTAAATTCAATAGCTTCCATTCATCTATCTTCATATTCGTTTGATTCTGCTTTATATAATAAATCACGCATTAAGTCACTTCAATCAGGAGCATCAGATAATTTTTCTAAATATTCATGTTTTTCTGGACATAAATATATTGAAACACCTTTTAATTCATCTCCCATTTTATAAACTTCAAGAATTGATAAATATGGAGGCTCTTCATTAACACAATCATTTATTTTATTTAAAATAAGATTTTGTTGATCTTTATTTAAAATAGAAGTTTCACTATATAATTTAGATTCTTTATCAACTAATGATTCTAATAAATCTGCATCTATTTGAAATATTTGACTGCAATCAATATACGATTCTTTTTTAAATAAACCTTCATCCGCTTCTTTTATTAAAATTTCAGCTTTTTCTATTTTTTTATATTCACTTTTATTATATTTAGTATTTTTATTTAGGGCGCCTCTTGCTTTTATATATCAATAAGTATCATTTTTATTATCATAAAAAATGATAAATGGTCTAAAACCTTTTTCTTGACCTCACTTAGTTGCATATTTAATGCCTATTTCATTAAATAAAACAGGATTTAATTTATCTTTTAACATCATTAATGGTTTAAATGATTCTAATCTACTCATAATTTATCTTTTCTATATTGTTTTAATTTTTATAATAAAATGACCATTTTTATCTCACTTCTTTGTTACTGAATTATATCTTTCTTCTTTTGTTAATGGCATTTCAACTATTTTTAATCCGCCTAAATTTAATGAGTTAATAAATTCTATTTTCTCTCTATCAGAAATTCAATTAGAAGAACCATCTTCTAATATTCAATTATTTATTTTTATGTAGCTATAAAATATTCCATCTAAATTATTTACTAAAATTACTGGTATATTACTAGGATTAAATTTATCATTTTCTGAAACTAAAGGAATATTAAACTTAGATCAAACATTCTTTCATTTTTCTAATCCTACTGAAGCAATAGCTTCATTTTTGCCTTTAACACCAACCCCAAATAAATTATTATTACTTGAACTATTTATTTCAATTACATTTGTTGTTGAATTTCTTGTTCTTAAAACTTTATTAATTTCATTAATAATATTATTCTTGAAGAAATCATTTTGAATGATATCTCCTAAAGGATTATTATTTAATCCAATATTAAAATTTTGATTTTTTTCATCAGTATAAATATATTTTGCTCCAATAATATTTTCAACTGATTCATTTAATTTTATATTAAAAGCACTATCATTATTTTCTAAACCGCCAATTCAATTTTGACCATCAACTCGATATTTTATAAAAAAATTAAAATCTATATTATTTATCAAAAAATTTTCTGATATTAAATTTGTTGATTTATTTTTATCTATAGGAGTTCTATCTAAAGTAGTTAATCCATTTATTTTGAAATTAAGTTGACTAACTTCAACATCACTTGGTCTTTCTAAAAGAGAACGTCATATCTTTTTGTTATCAATAAATTTTCCATCTTTTCAAATAAAAATATCTTTAATTTCTTGAGTTGTATTTAACATTGTTCTACTTAAATTTATTTTGATATCTTTAGTTGCAAAAAAACCAACAATAGTTTTATATATATAAGAGTATTTTTCTAATGATATTTCTTTAAATGAGGTAACTGATACATCTAATAAATTATCATTAATTAATTTATTGAATAATTTATTGGATGCTGAAGAATTTAAAATTCCTGGAATTAATTTAATCGGAGTTATATTTGACATTATCGAATGAGTAACTGATTTTATATTTTCTAGATTAGAAAATTTAAAATTTAAAATATCTTGATAAACTCTTTTAGCTTCTTCTGGAGAAATATTTTGAACACCAGATCAATTATCTTCATCTTTTTTAGAAATTCAAGTTTTATATGTTTCAGAAATTTGAAAAATATCAAATAATTCTTTTAATAAATTTAAATTATTATCTAATAAAAATAAAACAGGCATTTTATTATTTTCTAAATCTTTTAAATTTAAAATTTTATCATTTTCTAAATTGTCTTCATTTAGTTTTATTTTAGGATTAAATTTTAAGAAACTATTCAGTATTCTTTTTTCCATATTTTGATTAAGAAAAATAATATCATTATTTAAAGGATGAATATTTCTGATAAGAGATTTAAATAGTGGTTTACCTCCATTAGGTTGAAATAACCTTTTCCTAAATCCTCAGGGAGGATTAAAAGGATTTGGTTGATCTTCCCATGTTCAATTTGGATTAGCATTTGGAATTATAATTCCTTCTTGATTATCTATTACTAGATTGAAAATTGATGAAATATTTGTGCTTTTATTGCTCAAAAGTGTCTTTGAACTAAATGTTGAAGAAGATACTTCAGATAGATTTAGTTTAGGATTAAATATTCTGGTTTCTCAAATATAACCATGATTATACGCAGCCATTCAATTTTTATTTTCATTATCTGTTTTTCCTGTTTTTCCTGTCATAGGATCATACCATAATTCAAATAAAAGAGGTTCATCTAATTTATTACTTTTTATTTTATAGTTCAAATTGTTATTCTTTTTTTCAATAAGAAAACCATCTGGAATTTTAATTATATCACGAGCATTTATTTTAAATGTCTTGGAAAATCCACCGATGTCTGAAGTATCATCAGAAGTTAGTTCATTTTCTCAATCAGCATTGTATAAAACTAATTTTGAGTAATTTTCATCCTTTCAAAAAGTATTAATATCTTCTCTTACAATAACTTCTGTTTCATTCTCTTCTAATTTATTTAAAGAGCTATTTTTATTCAATACAGTGAATGCTTTAATTATAGGTATTGATGAAATAACTGATAAACCTAATAATATTGTTGTTAATGAGAATATTTTATATTTTTTATTCATTCTTAAAATTTTTCCTTTTTTGAATTTGGTGAAACCCGCTTTTTAATTAATAAAATCATTGCAATCAATATTAAAATAAGACTAATAGGTAAAGCTATTATTAAAATTAAATTCCCACTATTTAAAAAATTTTGAGAATTTAGCGGATCACTCTCAAGTTCACTCTCAATCTGAGTAATTATTTTTTGAGAGTTAATTACTTTACTTAAAATAGTATTTACATTATCAAAGATTAACTTATTATCAGAAGTTATAATTTTTTCATTTAAGAATATTGATATTGGTGCAAAAATAGGAATATAACCAGGAGTTTTATTATCCTCAAAAGAAACAATATTATTATTAATATCTAGAATAAAATTAAAATTTTTCTTAAATATTTCAGAAAATTCATAAATATAATATCCTTCAGGAACTGGTTTTTCAAAATCTGTAATTTTTATTGTTGCTTTTGAACCATAAATATTTTCAAAATTTTCAGAAAACATAATTAATTCAGGATTTCCTCTAGATAAATCATTTAAAGAATAAGCTAATGAATTTTCATTATTAAAACTATATGATATTGAAGGAATTCTTGTTTGAACAAACAATTTAGATATCATATCTATAAAAAAAATTGTTTCTTTGAAATTAGTCGTTAATAAAGGTAAAGGAGAATTTCCTTCAGTTAATTTACTTGTATCCATTGATGACTTATAATCAATAAAAGTATTTGTATTTAAAAAATCAGAATTATCAATAAATATCTTATTTAGCTTAATAACTTCAAAATTATTTAGAAATAAAAATTCATTATTTTTTACTTCTTTTCATTTTTCTTTAAGAACTTCTTGATCATGAAAATTTTCGAATATTTTTGAATATGCTTCAATTGAAGATAAGATTGAATTTCAATCAAAAGAATTTAATATAATCTTATTGTTTATGATTGTTTCTGAATTATTTTTTTTGATTTCTGAATGATTATTTATAGATATCTTATTAGATATATCAACATTATTAAAATAATGTTGATTAGAAACTAGTATTAAAGGGATAAACAAAAAAAGAAGGATTTTATGTTTTGAAAAAAAATTCATAATTTTATTTTCCATCTCTATTGAATTTAATAAAAATTTCTTCCAAATCAATATTGTCATCATTTTTTAGTCCAATTATTTGTTTTGGAGGTTGAATTAACCTATTTTTTAAAAAATCTTTAACATAATCTATAAAAAATTCAATTTCTTTTTTAGGAAAAGAAAAAATGTCTATGCTATGAAATTTTTTTAAGTTCTCACCTGCTAAAGAGACTATTTTTTTAATTTCTTCATCAGATTCAGTATTTATTTTATATTTTTTAAATAATTCTATAGTTATTAACTCAATTTCTTCTAATTCCAAAGAAAAAATTTTTATTTTATTTGTTGGTTTCATTTTTATCTCTTTTTATTATTATCTTGCTTATAATCTTATTTAATATCACTATAAGAGTTTTATTTTTTTAAAAAATTCATTACAAAATTTAGAATATTCTTATAAAGAAATATATATTGATAAGTCATTATAATTTTAATGAACTACAATAGTTTTCATCGAAATAATGATAAGTATGTGTGTTTTATAGAGAGAAGAAATTTTCAGTCTATTATAACTTTATTTATTTTAGAAAAGCGAATTTATTAATATAACCAAAATATTTTTAAAAATGAATATCTAAAATCTATAAATGAATTTTTATTTGCAATCAAAATAATTTTTGATTTTTAAGAATAGTTATTAAAATATTATTTCTAAAATTTTAGAAATAATATTTTACTTTTAACCAACAATTATATTTTATCACATATATAAATAATTTTTAATATTTAATTTTTTATTAGTAATTTATAATACTTTATTTTGGTTTATCATATAGATAATGATATCAAATATTATTATTGTCTCTTTCAAAATTTTCTTTGTATTCATTAGAAAAATATTTTTTTTGGAATTTTGTTCTTAAAATAAATGTTTTGGAATATTCATGATCACAATCACTATTTAGTTTAGTTTCACTTAATACCCCTTCATTCATTATTTTCTCAATTCTGTTTACCAAATAATTCATCTCAATATTCTCATTTTTCTGGAGATAAGTATATTACAAGTCCATTTAATTGATTCCCCATTTTATAAACTTTGACAATTTATAAATATGCACTTTCTTGGTTAAAGAAATTGTTCATTTTATTTAAAATGAGTTCTTGACACTCTTTATTTAATATATAATTTTCATTATCCATATCTAAATTTTTATGAACTAATAATTCTAATAAGACAACATCAATTATGAATATAGTACTAGATTCAAAATATAATTCTCTTTTTAATAAACCTATAGATTCATCTATTAAAATTTCGCTTTGTTTCTGTTTAAGATATGAATCATCTGAAAAGAAGCATCTCTAGATTTAATATATCAATAAGTATCATTTGTTTCATCGTAAAAAAATAACAAATATTCTTAATTTTTTATTAGCATATGACAAATTTTCTTTACAATATCCTCATCAATCTGATGAATCATTTCGATATGGGATTCCTGTTTCATAAAATAAAGCAGGATTTAATAATTCATTTTTCGATATTATTAATGATTTAAATAATTCTAATCTACTCATAATTTCTCATTTCTATTTTTATAAGTAAATAATTATTTATATTAGTTATGTTTTTTCTTATTTTTTTAAAGAAATTTGATTTATTAATAAATTCTCTTTCTCTATCAAAAACTAATTTAGATACATTGCAAAATTAAAGTATTTTAATTAGAATTTTAAATCATTAATATTATTTTTTAGATAGTTGTTTTTTATTTTTAAAAAATCATAGAATATATCTTTTATTTCATTATCATAATCAGCTTGCATTTTTTCACAAAATATATTTCAAATTTTATTTCTATCTTCTTCATTTAAATATGGTTTTAATAACTCAGAATTTAGTTTTTGGTTGCTATTTATTGATTGATTTATTTTATTTACAAATAAAGTAAATTCAATGCTTATCAATCTTTTATTATTTTTTAGATAGATATTGAATTTTTCTAAAAATTTGCTATTAACTTGTTCATTGGTTATCTCATCTATAGAATCGGTATATGAAGTAAGATCTTTTTCTAGTCTTTGTAATATTTCAATTATTTCTTCATTTGAATTTTCGAAAAAAAGATTTTTTAAAAATAGGGGGATAATCTTGTTAGATTTTTTATTAATTAAATTTTCTACTGAATCATTAATAAAATTTTGTATTTTAGGTAACTTATTTTCTGGTGTATAAATTTGATTCATAATTTTAGACTTATTAGATATTTCTTCAGAGGTTTTCTTTTTTATTTTTCTATTTCCTTTGTCTGTAGAACTTTCCTTGCTATCAGTCATATTCTTTCTTAATCATGATCAATAGAATTCATAATTTTCTAGAGATGCAAATTTGTTGTAAATAGGATCTTTTCGACTTAACATAACTAAACCAGTTCCAATTGGTATTTTAGCTAATTCTTCTGGTGTTATTATATTCATTTGGATTTCTTCTCCATTCTCTTTTTTAACTATTTCTTGTCCAAAAGAATCTGATATTCTGCTAAGAACTTCTTTATCCTGAGCTAATAAATAAACTCTAACCATTGTTGAATCTCAACAAATTGGTAAAAATTCTTTGCCATACATAACTTCTAATTGTTGAATAGATTGAATAATTAACATACCAAAAATTCTCATACCCCTACCTAAAGTTAAAATTGTTTTTACACAATTCATTTTAGGGATATTAGCTAATTCTTCTAAATAAAAATAAAATGGTCTTGGAAGAGCGCCGCCTTTACAATCTTTTGCTTTCATAGATAAAAAACTATAAATTTGTTCAACCATTATAGCAGCAATAGTTTTTTTGGTTTCAGCTGTTGCTGGTATATCAATAAACATAATTGTTGATTTATCAATAAAATCATCGTATTTAAAATCTGATGTTGCTATTAAATCTTCAAAGTCTAATCCTGCAATTGCTTCAACAGCAGCTGAAATACCAATTTTGAATGAACCATATTGATCATCGTTACTTTGGAATATACCAACATATTCATTTCAACCTTGATTTTGACAAAATTTCAAAAAATTATTTTTTGGAGTATCCATAATTAATTCAAGAATATTTTTAAGATTAAATTTTAAAAATTCTTCCCTAATTAAAGAATCTAATTCTTTATCATTAAATATTTCTTCTTTAATTTTTGATAAATTATCATTATTTATTTCTATATTTTTATATTTTTGATAGCTAATAACTTTTTCATAAGATATAGATGATATTTGTTCAATAAGTGCTCTAGCTGTACATAAGAATAATGATTTTGAGTTACTACTTCAAACATTTTTTTCAGATCCAGAACCAATCTCAATTAAAATCCTTATTGTATCTTCAACAGATGAAAATGCTGAATTCTTTTTTTCTATTTTCTCAGAATTAACAATTCTTGAAATCATATTATCATTAATTTTTGAGTTTATTAAAGCATATTTAATATATTCTACTGATGAGTCCAAAGCAAATTGAAAGGGGTTTCATCTATGAGATTTACTTGTTTCATTTAAGTTAATATTAATTATTTTATATCCAACTGATCTTAAATAAGGTGCTAATTTTTGATAAAGTTCGCCTTTTGGATCAAAAACTACACCTGAAGGTTTATCTTTTGAGTGAGCATTTAAAAGAATATTTGGCACAATTACATTATCAGTTTTACCAGAACCTGAAGAACCGAAATAAATTCCATGACCTTCGGGTAAAAGATAAGCTTCCATATCAGATTCATATCCATATTTAGAATCAGGATTAAATGTACTTATTTTATTTTTTCTAGCAACACCTGAACCAATTAGCAAACCTGAATTATAGTTTCCAAAATTTTTAGTACTTGCAATATTATCTTTTTGTAATTTATAAAAGTCTTTATAGTTCATTTTTTTAGAATTTTTATATTTATTTGCTTTCTTTTTATTTTTCATAATAAGTCAATATATTAAGAAAAATAAACTAATTAAAAAACCTCCTGTAATTACTAAAATTATTCATGTTATGTTTGTTTCCATTTTTATTCTTTCTTTTATTTTTGAACATTTATTTTTGTTCTAATATTATTAGATAAATATAATAGTTGTCCTGGTCTAGCGTTCATAAGGAATTCTTTTTCTTTATTTGATAGACCATTTTGTTCTGATAATAATGCATCAATAGCTTTTATTTCATTTCCATCAATATGATGACAGAGAATGTATTGAGCTTGATTAACCAATGGTTTTGTATAAGCCCTTATTGAATCTTTTTCATAAAAATCTGAAATATTTTGAGTTATTAGAGTCATCATTCCATTATATTTACGAATTCTTTTATACATTTCATTTGTAAATTGAACTATATCTAAATATTTTTCATCTAAAAGTAAATGGGCTTCATCAATAACAATATTGATGAATCTTTTAGAATCAAGATCAATAAAAGCTTCATCTATTGATAAATATCCACATGATTTAATTATTTTTTCTAATTGTGATAAATTTAGTTTTTTCATTTGGTTAAAATCAAAGGTATCTTTAATACCTTTATTCTTTAATAAATTAGATTTATCTCTATTATCTCTATTATTAAGAACAACATTATTTAAGTGTTGCAATATTAAGAATATTTGAGCTTTTCCAATACTAGATGATGATTTAGCTAATAAATCTCTAAATTGGAATGCCATATAATTAGAATCCATTTTAAGAGTTGTTTTTTTATCTCAAAGACTTGCAAAAACTCCATCAAAAGAAAAGATCTTTAATTGCTGAATTAAATGTTCTTCATTTTTATAAAATGGATGGTTAATTATGTATTCAGTTAAATCTGAAAATATAAATTCTTCATCCTTTCAGATTCCATAAAGTTCATAAACAGATTGAACAAGAATTGCAATTTTATCATCTGATAGTTTGTCTTTAAAAACAGTTTTAAAAAAACTTTCAAAAAAGAATTTCTTATTATTAATTGCTTTATCTATTTCTTCATTACTAGGAATATTTCCTTCATTAAAGTTCAATCCTAAATCAAATGGATTAATTACATATTTAGGATCATTAATGATTATTGATTTACCTCCAAGAGATTCAAATAGATTTCCATATTCATTTTCTGGATCAATAACATATATTTTGTATTGATTTTCTAGTATTTGATTTTTTAGAATTCTTTGACAAGTAGTAGATTTACCACCACCTGTTTTTCCAATTATTATTGTTGATGAAGATGGTTTTTCTGTATTTATTAATTTTCAATCAATAAATACAGGAGTTTTATTTTCATCTAAACCAAAAAGTAGCGATTTTTCATGAATTAATTCTTGTGAAACAAATGGATAACCAAAAGCAAAAACTTCATCAAGAACATCGACTTCAATATTCTTAATCATTTGTTGATTAGTAGGTATGAATGATTTCATAGCATTAAGTTGATTAAAAACTAATCTAGTAAATTGAAAACCACTTCTTCTAAGTTGTTTTGAAATTTTTCTTATTGCAATTTTCATTTCATCTTGACTAGGAGATTCTATTTTTAAAATTGATTGAACTTTTCTAAGTTTCTTTCCAATAGCTATTTCTTCAGCAACATATGAAAAAGCTTCAAAATTAAAAAAGTTTCTAGCATTTTTAATTGAATCACCACTTTCAATTTGACTTTTAATTTCATATTCATTTATGATTAAATTTAATTTTTTGTTCAAATCCGAATCTTTTCATGTTGATATGAAAATATTTGTTGATAAACCTTTTAAATTTAATAAAGGAACTAATCATTCTCGCTCAACTTCTTCAGGAAAATGAGATATAGATATGAAAGCTAAATAAGTATTAATTTTATTATGTTTCATCTCTGTCTCCTTTTAATATTTTTTCTGTTTTGATTAAATATTTTCATTTTTCTTTAACATGGGCATTATTAAAATATATGTTCTTTTCTAATTCTTCTATTTCTTTTAAATTAGGTTCAATAATATTCAATCCACAAAGATTCAAATTTTGTTTTATTTCATTTATTTTAAAATGATCATCATGTTTTGTATTATTAATAACTAAAAAATATTTAACTTGTAAAGAATTTTCTGATGATTCATTTAATTTTTTTAATAATTTTAAATTATTATCTATTTCATCATTAATGCTTTTAGGATATTGAGGATTTTTAAGACTTTTTAGAAAATCAATAGATTTATCTATTTCTATATTTCCATCCATTTTTAAAAAACTTATTTCATCATTTTCTTTAAGGAATAGTGACAAATACTTATAGATTTTTTTAAAGTCATAATTAGAAATAAATGTTGTGTCTTTACCTAAAAGACGGAAAACACTTTGAATAGTATTGTTCTCATCATTTAAATAAAAGGTATTCTTATCAATTTCCTTAATTGTTTTAAAATCTCTAATTACATTTTTTTTGAATATTTTAGAAACAAATTTATAAATAAATTTATAAAGTTTCATATCAAATATTTCTAGAATTAATATTGATGATATTAAAAATGAAAATATTAAAATACCAATTCCAATTCATTTTTCAATTTCTTTACTATGATCATTTAACCCTGTGATTATTAAAGGAATATAAATTACTCCTCACAAAAGTAAATTCAAAGAAAATATACCAATATCCATAAAATCTAAATTAAAAATTATTTTTGTCTTTCTAGCTATTTTTATTGGTTCAGGAATTATTTTGAATTCTTGTTCATCTATTTCTTTTAAATTGTTCATCTTTCTCTCCTATCTTGATCTTCTTCTTGATTTAATTCTTGACATTGCTTCTGCTTTGATATTTTTTCCTATATCGCTTTCTGAAAAAGTTTTTGCTTTTGAGTTAATTGAACTAGATGTTCTTTTAATAAAACCTTTACCAACTGCAGTTATTTTTGAATCGGCATTTAAAATTGTATTCAATCATTCAATGAATTCAGTCATAGCAATACTTGAAGCTATTAACATTAAACCTTTTAAAACTAGTCGAGCTATAAATGCTGGAATACCATTAATAGGACCAAATATATCAATGTTTGTAAATATTTCATCTGATGCTCTTAAAAGAGGCATAATAAGTAAATTAAAAATACTTATTGCAAATGCAATTGATAGAACTAAAAATTGTTTTCCCAAAATTGTTTTAAATCATAATTCAAATTTAGAACCTGAATCATTTATTCCATTTGCTAAAACCACAGGACTTATGAGAATTAATGCCATAAATTCAAAAAGTCTTTTTGATAGCATCAATATTATTCCTAAAAATGAAGATAATATTACTGCTACAAACAATGTCCCTAATATCATTTGAAAAAGTTTTTTTAAATCTGATAGAAAACCTCAAATATTTTCAATTGCATTAAAGAACAATTTAACTCCATCAAAAATTCCTACTGAACCACCTATAAAGCTAGGTGGAAATAATTCTCATAATTCATATCCATAAATTAATTTACTCAATTGGATAGTTAATGGTTCAGGAATATAAGCACCTGTAACATTACCATCAATTCCTCTAATGATAAAATTACCTAATGACAAACTTTTATTATCATTATTTTCAAATTTAAAATCACCAATAGCAATATTATTCATTTCTGAAAAAGAATTTAAGAATAAATTAAAATAAGTTTCACCTGATTCGGTACCCATATTCAATAATGGGAAAAGTGATTCATTAGAAGAAAAATCAGATTTGAGATTTGATATTTCTTTTTCTATTCTTATAAATAGTTCTTGAATTTGTTTCAAAATACCACTATTCAATATTCCTGATTGTTCATCAAATACATCTACTAATAAATTTTTAATTTGTAATAATTCTGTTTGAATACTAATTAATTTTGTTTTTAAAATATTAATTAATTTTACATCATAACCTAAATTAGGATCTAAATTTTCTAATGCATTTATTCAATTAGAAATATTAGTATTAAAACTTTCTATTTTAAATTTTAATAATCCTTCATAATAAATTCAATCTTTACCAGTTAATTCAGCTATACCAAAAAAACCACTACCAAATATTCCTGAAATTTGACTAATTATAAAATTTAGTAAAAAGGAAATCAAAGGAACTAAAATAAATCCTATCGCTCAAAAACCTAATCATTTTCATTTATGAAGCATTGATTTATTACGGGTTTTTTCTCTAAATTCACTATGATTCATAGTAGATTGTAAACTAGCTTTTATTATGAATAATAAACTCAATACAAAAGATATTAAGAATATTGAAACATATATAATGAAAATAGGATTAGATGGTTCAAATGCTTGAGAGAAAATACTTTTAAAAAAAGTATTTCCACTTATTATATTTAATGTTTTCAATATTAAATCTAAAATGATTAAAGGGATATTTATTCCTGTAACCATAGTAATTAATAAACCACCTATCAAGATCGCTTTAATAAGTAGTCCTCCAGTCATTTTTTTCCTTTCTTGCAAAAATTGCATTTTATTTTGTTAATATTAATATTGAAATATTATGTAAAAGGTTCTTATATGAAAAAATTAACAAATAAATCTAAAAAAATTTTATGATGAACAATTGGTATTACTAGTGCATTAATAGTTATTCCAACAGTAATTGTTGTTCCAATACTAGCTTTATCTAATGGAAATAAACCACAATCTCCTCCAACACTTAACATACTAGATACCAGATTTTCCAAATGATTATTCACTGGACCATGAGAAAATAAAACAGAATTAACCCCAGCTGATTTTAAAGAATACGATATTCGTGAAATAGGATTTAATGCTTTTACAATTAAAGAAATAAAAAACTTAAAAAAAATAATAATACCTGCAGATTCTAATTTAATAATCAGATATGGAGGATTAAATTCTCATTCAACTATTGAAGAAATAATTATTCCTGATATAAAAATGAATATAGAATGAAAAAGTAGTTCAGGAAGATATGGAACATTTGGATCTACAAATCCAAATTTAATTGTACATATGCCTGAAAGATATAGACATGCTTCCACACCTATAAAATTAGGTCTGGTTACACATCAATTTGATAATATTGAATGATATGGAATTTATGATACAGCTAATCAAGATCCAATTTAAAAATAAATATAAATAAATACTCATATTTTAGGAGTATTTATTATTTACTTTTTAAGTTTGAGCAGATGCAATAATTATTGGTAAAACCATTAATAATAGAGGTAATACAAATAATGGTAGAAATATTCATAAAACCCCTTTCATAGATTCTTTTAAATCTTTTTTTCATTGAATTTGAGTTTCCTTTGATGTTTCATCACTATTTTTCTTAATTTGTTTTAATCCATATTTAACAAAATTAAAACCTAATAATAATATTGATGCTACTAAACCAAGAACGAAGGCAATATCTAAAATTCCTAGAAGAATTCCTAAACCATTCGTTAAACTTTGTCCTAAATTATCTAATCCAAAATTTTCTGTTATTAATTTCATTATTTGTGGTCCGAATAAAAACCCACCTCAACCAGGTTGAATGGCTGCCATAGTAGTGATATTTGTTATATTTATTAAAGTATTCATTATTTTAAATCCCTAATAATATCAGTAAAAATTATTTTATAGATATATTCATTTTTAATTAATTCTATTTTTCTATTCTTTAATCTTAATATCTCTTTTTTTATAATTTGATTATGTTTTTCAACACAATTTTTAATTAATAAAAAGTTATTCATTGTTGTTTTTTTTATATTTATTTTTTGATTATTAATCATAAATAAACTCCTTTTATTTTGTATAAATTATTTTTATAGTCATAAATTATATTCACTATATTCAATTTTTTCTTTTGTATTTTAAATATTCTACTTTTATTTCATAATCATATTTACAAAGTCATTTAAAATTTATTTGTTAATTATTATTATTTTTGAATCTTGTTAGAAAAAGGTTTAATATATTCTAAATTTGATATTTTATCTAAAGATATTAACTAATTTTATAAAATAATATTCAGGATTTTAATCCCTTTTCTTATCTTTTCTTTTTTTAAAATAAACCAATACTTGAAGTATTGAAAAAGTAATATAAATAAAGAGGAATATCAATTTTATTATTTGATTTATTGGACAAATTAAGATAATTATTGAAATAATTAAAATAAAAGGATTAAAAATAAAAAGTTTTTTATTAATAGATCAAGAAGATCAAATTAATTTAATCTTTGTTCCCTTTGTTTTTTTGTTATTTTGATAAATTTCTTCAATTGTTTTTATTTTATCAGTCATATTTTTATTCCAAAAATTATTACATTTTTATTAATTTATCATTTCTTTTATATTTAAAATACAAGTACTCTTCAGCTATGAATTTTGGTCCATAGTACACCCCATTTTTGGGATGTTTCGTTCCATTTTTAAATTTTTTGGATCATTATGTTTTTTTAATATTTGAATTAATTTCTATTCTTTTTTAAATTTTGTTGGTTAAAAAGTAAAAAATAATTCTAAGATACTATGGATTAACATCAACCAATTAATTAGCTAATTTCTTCAATATCACTTTTTAATTTTTAAGATTTTGATTGATTTAATTAATTATTGTTTCAAGATATCTTTTTTCATTTTTATTTACTGATATTTTTAATATATCTTGAATTATTAAAGTTAAAAATAGTGCATATAAGAAAAAGCAAACTTTTAAAAGTTTGCTTTTATTAGGTTAATATATAGATATATATTTCTTTATTTACTAGTTATATTGTTCTTAATATATGTTTATTATCCCAAAATTTGACTATATATCAAGAAGTTAACATTTTTTCAACATAATAAAATTATATTTTCTTTAAAAAATGATAAAATTAATATTAAGTTAAAATTAGTTTGTTATTTTAAGTTTTTTAGGTAAATATATATCTATATTATGAATCTTTTTTTATCATAAATTTATATTTAAAAAGAAGTAAAATCATGGAAATTATCGATAAAAAAAAACCGACAAATATTTATTATGTATCACAAAAAAAAGATACTAAAGAATGAGTAGTTAAAAGAGGGAATGCTGAAAAAGCTTCTGCTGTTTTAAAAACAAAAATTGAAGCAGTTGAGAAAGCAAAAGAATTTGCAAAAAATTCTAGTGCAACAATAATTGTAAGAAAAATGGACGGAAGTATTCAAGAAACAATTTCTTTTAAAAATAAAAAATAACTCTTTAAAAATTAATTTTTAAAGAGTTATTTTTTTATTATGCAATTTACATGCATACATTCATTAACTTTTTTATTATTTAAATTTATTTTTCAAGCATATTTACTATTTATTTGAGTTAAATTAGTTGAATTAGAACCATATAACATTTTTTTATTACATGATACACATAGTCTATGTGCATTTAAACCACAATCTTTATCTTTGCAAAAGCAAGGTTTTGCATTGTTTCAAGCCTTTTGTATTTCTGAGTTATAAGATGCCATAAATAATGTTATTCCTTAAATTTCTATTATTAATATTTTAATTCTTTTTGCTTCATTTAGTATAGTTATTATTTTCAAATAGTGAATTATCTATTTAATCAAGTTTGTTTAGATCTAGACATTTATCAAATGCTTTATATCATTGTTAACTTTTTTTTGTTTTTTCTGAATTTTTATAATCATCTTGTTTATTTAAAAATTCAGCGTCAACATTTTGTTTACTTTTTGATTCTTCATTTTTATTATTTTGAAATATTGAATCTTTATTTAAAGGTTCATAAAAAAAACTATCATCTTTAAAAAAACTATCATCAAAGAATTTTTTATCATTTTTTTTTGTTTTATTTTTAGATTTTAAATCTTTTCTCATATTGTAAATTTTTATATTTGCAATGTTTTCATCTTTTATTTTTTTAATTTCATTATTTATTTCATCTTTTGTTAAAGTCGAATCAACTTGTAGAAGTTCAGATTTAATTTTTTCATAATCAACAGGCTTAAATGCTTTTTTTAATTCTCTATTTTCTTTTCATATATTGAATAGAAACATATATTTTAAAAATTGATCTTGTCATCATAGAGTTAAAAAAGGAACTACCTTTTTAATTAAATCAGCATAGTAAACTAAAAACATAGCAAAACCAATTCATGAAATAACTTGAGGACCCGGTAAAATCATTAAAACAGGCCCTGTTGCCATTAATATTAGAGATGTTAGTTTTAAAATAAAAATATATTTTTTTTTGTTCACCATAGATTGTAACTCTCTAAGAGTTACTCATTTTTGATTTTCAAGATTTTTTATATCTAGATGATTAATAACCACTTTATTATTTTCATCAATAGAATAAATAATACATCTAGGTTTATCAACTATTTTTGTATTTAAATCTTTAGTTGAATAATAAATAATTTTTGTGTAGTTAATATTTTTTGATTTTAATAAATCAAATTCACTCATAATAATATCTAAAGGATGATTTAAATTATGTTCTTTTTTAAGTTCAAAAAATCTTTTATTATATATTCCAATAAGTTTATTTAAATTATTGATTAGTGATAAATTTTGATCAATATAATTTTCAATAAAATATTTTGATCTTAAATTTGAATATCTTAAAATATTCTTAAATTCTTTTAAATATTTTTTATAAATTTTTGTATTATTGTTATTTTTTAAAGTTACTAACTTTTCATTTAATAAATCTTTATATTGCTGAATAGTCAAATTCTTTTTATTGTTTAAAACTAATTTTGATAGTGATAATATTTTTTTAAAATCATTAGAATTATATAAATTATCAATAACATTATTAATATCTAATATATTTTCCTCAATTTGATTTATTAAAGAAGTATTATTTTTTAAATTAAAAGAGGTAATTATTTTTTTTATTCTATTGATTTCTCTTTTATTAACAATAGTATTAAGAGGCTTTTTGAATAGTTTATCACTATTATAAACTTTAATGAAATACTTAATTTCACTAGTCTTTTTAAAAAGATTGTTTAATACTTTTCTTTCACTTCTCATCCGATAAATATCAGTAGAAAAATCATTTCTTGAATTAATTAATCTTTGAGTAACATAAACTTTAGATAAAGCTTTATTAGATTCATTTGTTGATTCTAAATATTTTTTAATTAATTTATGCTCTTTAATATTATTTTTGTTTTTTTTATATTTCATAAATTAAAAATTATTTTCTTAGGTAGATTTTAATTATATTCTTATATTTTATTTTAATATATAGATATAAAATATAATTTTATATTATATATAAATAACTAATTAAATGAATGAAAAGAGTAACATGAAAAATATTAATATAGTAATTCCATCTGGTGGTTTAGGAACTAGATTTTCTGGAAGTGAATTTGTTGAATTGAAGCCATTTATTAAATTTTTTGGTAAAACAATGTTTGAATGATTGCTAATTGGATTCAATTCAAAAAAATATAATATTTCTTTTTTTATTATTATTAATGAAAAATTTAGAAATATATATTCAGAAGATATAAAAAACCTTGAAGATAATTATCAAGTTAAATTTAAATATATTAATCTCTTAACAGAAGGAACAACAGCTACTGCTCTTTTTTTATTCGATGAGTTAAATAATTCAACTCCAACTCTTTTAGCTAATTGTGATCAAATTATTGATATGAATTTTGATGATTATTTAGATGAACATTTTTCAAAAGATGCAGACGGATCAATGCTTTGCTTTGATAAAGAGGACTCTAACAAATGATCATTTGTTAGAGTTGATGAAAATAATAAAATTATTGAAGTAAGAGCAAAAGAAAATATTACTGATATTGCTATTTGTGGTTGATATTTTTGAACAAAAGGATCTGATTTTATCAAATACGGTATTGAACAAATAATTAATTTAGATAGAGTTGGTAATGAATATTACTTATGCCCCGTTTTTAATTATGCTATTAAAAATAATAAAAAAATAATAGCTATTATTATTGATAAAGCTAAAATGCATGGTATTGGAACACCTCAAGATTTAAGAAAATACTTAGCTCTAAAGGATTAATTCACTTATATATAAAAAAAAATTTTATAATATTTTTGTCTATGGCGGCTTTGGTGAAGTTGGTTAACACACCTGACTGTGACTCAGGTATGCGCGGGTTCGAGTCCCGTAGGTCGCCCCAACTTTAAATAAAAAAATAAGAGTGGTTTTATACCGCTCTTATTTTTTTATTTATTATTTTGTGTTCTTAGCTTCAATTTTATTTAAAGATAATTGTAACTTTCTATTAAGTTCATTAAAAAGATCTTCATTTTCTTTGTTTATTGAATTTAATTCATCTTGTAATTTTACTGATGAATTATTAATTTTATCAAAATCAATATTTTCAGTAAATCCAAAAAATTCTGTAAAAACTTTTATTTCGTTTTTTGTTGTAAACATTAAACCATCAAGAACAATACAAGTTTTATTTGTATTATCTTCAAGTGTAATTGTAGATGTGCAATTATTAATCTTAGCAATTACATTAACATGGTTTGCTGATATTGTTATATGTCCATATGTTGTTATTGTTTGAAAATATTTTATATCTTCATCAAATTTCAAACCTTCATAATCAAAAATTTTTAATCTAGTTAACATATTTATTTATTACTTTTTTCTGAATCTTTATATTTTTTAATAGCTTCATCAAGTGTTCCAATATTAATAAAAAATTGTTCATTAATATCATCACATTCGCCATCTATTATTGCACCAAATCCTTTTATAGTATCTGATGGTTTAACATATTTACCACTAGTACCAGTAAATTTTTCAGCAACAAAGAAAGGTTGAGAAAGAAAATTTCTAATTTTTCTTGCTCTAGTAATGATTATTTTATCTTCATCAGCTAATTCTTCCATTCCTAAAATAGCAATAATATCTTGTAAATCATTAAACCTTTGTAAAATTTCTTTTACTCTTGTTGCTATTCGATAATGCTCAGCACCAACAATTTTAGGGTCAAGTAATCTCGAACTTGATTCAAGTGGGTGAATTGCTGGAAAAATTCCTAACGAAGCTATTTGTCTATCTAAAACAGTTTTAGCATCCAAGTGAGTAAAAGTTGTAGCAGGAGCTGGATCTGTTAAATCATCTGCTGGAACATAGATTGCTTGAACAGATGTTATTGATCCTTTTTTAGTTGATGTAATTCTTTCTTGTAATTGACCCATTTCAAATGCAAGTGTAGGTTGATAACCAACGGCAGAAGGCATTCTTCCTAATAAAGCACTAACTTCACTACCGGCTTGTGTAAATCTAAAAATATTATCAATAAATAATAAAACATCTTGACCTTGATTATCTCTAAATTCTTCAGCCATTGTTAAAGCTGTTAGAGCAACTCTCATTCTAGCACCAGGAGGTTCATTCATTTGTCCAAAAACTAGTGCAGTTTTTTTAATAACACCAGAGTTTTTCATTTCATGGTAAAGATCATTACCTTCTCTTGTTCGTTCACCAACACCAGCAAAAACACTTAATCCACCATATTCAGTAGCTATATTATTAATTAATTCTTGTACTAAAACAGTTTTACCAACTCCAGCACCACCAAATAAACCAATTTTTCCACCTTTTGCATAAGGTACTAGTAAATCAATTATTTTAATTCCAGTTTCTAAAATTTCAATAGTTGTAGCTTGATCAGCATAAGTTGGAGGTTGTCTATGAATTGGTAAAAGTTTCGGATTTTTTAATGGTTCTTCTTCATCGATAGTATCACCAGTAACATTAAACATTCTACCCAAAACTTCATTACCAACTGGTACTGATATTGGATTATTAGTATTTATTACTTTTTGTTTTCTAATCAATCCATCAGTTGAATTCATAGAAATACATCTAACAACATTATCACCAACTAATTGGCTAACTTCTAAAATAATTTTTTCATTATTAGGCATATTTACAATTAAACAATCATTAATTCTTGGTAAATCCTTTAAAGCAAATTTAACATCAACAATAGGTCCCAATATTTGAAAAATATAACCTGTATTTTCATTATTCATATTTTATTCTCCTTATGAATTAAATCCACTAACAATTTCATTAATTTCACTTGTAATTTTACTTTGTCTTTGTCTATTATATTTAATTTTATAATCATCTAACATTTTATTTGCATTATCAGTTGCAGTATTCATTGAATTACTTCTAGAAGCATTTTCACTTATCTTTGATTCAATGAATGCACCATAAATAATATTAGTTATATATTGAGGCATTAATTCATAAATTATTTCTTCTTTATTTGGCTCAAAATCAAAATCATTTTCTTTAAAATCAATTTGAACTAATTTACTCGGATCAAATGGGAATATATTAATAATTTCAGGAACAAATGTCATTGCATTAACAAATTTTGAATAAACTAATTTAATTTTATTAATTTCTTTTGTTTTAATAAACATCTTTCATATTTTAAAAGATAAAGATTGAACTGTATCATATGAAAGATTTTCATATCTTTGACCCATAAATGATAAAAGATTATCATCACTTAGTTTTTTATTATTTTTTCAATAATTAATACCTTTATTACCATAAATAGCTAACTTATCATTCTCTTTTATATTTTCTTTTAATAATTTATTAATATTATTATTAAAAGCACCACAAAGCCCCATATTAGAATTAATAGTAATCCATAGAGTATTATCTTCATTTTCATTAATTTTAAATAGATTATCCAAATCAATGAATGATAATATTTGTCCAAAAACATTAAAATACTCATTAAAGTATTCTTTAGTTTTTAAATATTCTTTTTTTTGTTTTACTAATTTTGCATTAGAAACAAGTTTCATAGCATTAGTAATTTTTGAAGTAGTTTTTATAGAACCTATTTTTCTTTTAATTTGATTTAAAGACATAATTAATTACCTACCTTAGTTAATCTTCTAGTCTCAGTTTCAACTTTATTTTTTTGAGCTTTCTTTTCTTTTCTTTTATCTCAATCAATTGGAAAGAAATTAATAAGAAAGAATAAAACAATAAAAACCATTGTTGGAGCCATAATAATAATTGAAATAATGAAAGTAATATAAGCTCAAGAACCATTACCAGGTGTTGAAAAACGAGAAATTTGCTTTCAAGTATACATATCAGGACCTAGTCTTATTAAATCTTTACTATCATAATCATTAGGACCTATAAGTTCAGGATTTGCTACAAGTGTTTGATATAGCTTATAATTTTCAGAAAAATTATCATTATAAGCAATAGTTATATAGATAGTTGAAATAATAAAAATAATAAGAGAGATAATGAAAAAAACACCAGCAATAATTAATTTGTTGATTAGTTTTTTATCGAATTCTCTTTTTAATCAAGTAACTTGACTATTTTCCTGCATCATTAACCTTAAAACTATTCTTTAATTTTAAATATTTTTCTTTCTCTTCATCAGTTTTTGTTAAATATTCAACTTTTACTGTTTCAGGATAAATATAATTATCAAAAGTTTTTATTTCTTCTTGAATAAATGTTTTTGCTACATATTTAAAAGCATTAACGAAATCATCATCATAATCTTTATTTTTTATTAAATATTTTTTAATATTTAACTCATTTTTAGAGAAATAATTAATAGCATTTTCTCTAAAATCTTTGATTTCTTCAATTGGAATAAAATTAATAAATTCATATTTTATTAATAATAATAATACAGTTTCATCAATTTGATCATAAGGTTTATTTTCATCTTGTTTAATCATTTCAACAATTCTTTTTCCATAATCAAGAATTTTCTTTGTTTGGATATCTAAATCAGCACCAAATTGACTAAAAGATTCTAATTCGTTATAATTAGCCAAAATTAGTTTTAAAGAACTTGATGCTTTTTTTATACAAGGAATTTGAGCACTTCCACCAACTCTTGATACAGATAAACCAGGATCAATAGCTGGTCTTTGTCCTGAATTAAATAATGAACTTAACATGAATAATTGACCATCAGTAATTGAGATTACATTTGTTGGAATATATGCAGAAATATCACCAGCTTGTGTTTCAATAATTGGTAAGGCAGTAATAGAACCACCACCATTTTCTTCATTTAACTTACAAGCTCTTTCTAATAATCTACTATGTAAGTAAAAAATATCCCCAGGATAAGCTTCTCTACCCGGTGGTCTTCTTAATAGAAGAGATAAAGTTCTATAAGCAACAGCATGTTTTGTTAAATCATCATAAACAATTAAAACATCTTTACCTTGATTCATTCAATATTCAGCAATAGCTATTCCAGTAAATGGAGCTAAATAATTTAATGCAGGTAAATCTGATGCTGTTGATGAAACTATTGTTGTATATTCTAAAGATTTATTAATCGATAAAGTTCGATTAATATTTGCTACAGTTGAATTTTTTTGACCAATAGCAACATAAACACAATAAACATTTTTCCCTTTTTGGTTAATAATTGCATCAATTGCAATAGTTGTTTTACCAGTTTGTCTATCACCAATAATTAACTCTCTTTGGCCTTTACCAATTGGTAAAATAGCATCAATAGCCAATATACCTGTTTCTAATGGAGAATCAATTGATTTTCTTGTCATAACACCTGGTGCTACTCTTTCAATTGGCATATATATTTTAGATTTAATATCATCTTTACCATCAATAGCAAAACCTACTGAATTAATAACTCTACCTAATAGTTCATCACCAACAGGAACTGAAATAATTTTTTTAGTTCTCTTAACAATACTTTTTTCTTTAATATCGCTAAATTTACCTAACATAACAATATAAACAACATCTTCTTCAAGATTTAAAACTAATCCTTCTGAACCGTTTTCAAAAATAACAATTTCATTTAACATCACATTATCAAGCCCAGAAGCATGAACAATACCATCACCTAAAGAGATAACAATACCTTCTTCTTTTAATGTAGGAGTATTTGAGTAATTTTTTATTTTTTCTTTAATTATTTCTGAATAATTATTTATTTTTGAAGACATTCTAATTTTCCTCTTTTTTTATATTATATAAGTTTTCAAGTTTATTTTTGATGCTTCCATCAATAACAAAAGAATCAAATTTTATTTTTATTCCACCAATAAGATCTTTATTTATTATTACTTTACTTATTATTTTACTTTTAGTTTTATTTTGAACTTTATTTTCTATATTTAGAATCTGTTCTTGAGATAACACGAAAGGAGTTTCTATAATTACTTCTAAAATATTTAAAGTAACTGACAATCTTTTAATTGTTAATTCAAAAATTGAAACAACTTCTCTTATTAATTTATTTTTAACTAGCAATTTTAAAAAATTAGTAATTAAAAGATCAAAATCATTTGCAAAAATATCATTGATGATATTTTCTTTTTCTTTGATATCTAAATAATCATTATTTAATAATTTCATTAATTCATTATTTTCTTTAAAAATAACTTTTAAATTAATTAATTCGTTATAAAACTTTTGAGTTTTATTTTCTTCAATTCCTAAAATTGAAAAAGCTAATGCATATTCTTCATTAATATTATTTCTCATCACTTAATTCCTTATCAAGTGAATTTATAAATTCATTAACTAATTTTTCATTATCAATTTTTGAAATATTCTTTTTAGATAGTTCTTCTGCAGTTGCAAAAGCTATATCAATAATCTTGTCTTTAATATCTTTTTCAGAATCACGTATCTTTTTAGCAACCATAACATCTGTTTCGTCTAAAATTCTTTGTGAATTTTCTTTCGCTTCTTTTTCAACATTCTTTTTGTGATTATGAGCTTTTTCATTAGCTGAACTAATAATCTTATCGACTTTTATTTTGCTAGCTATTTCTTTACTTTGAATTTCTTTTTCTATTTCTATATTTTTTTCTTTTATTTCTTTAATTTCAGTAACTTCTTTTAATACAAGTTCTTTTCTTTTTTCAATCATTTTTTTAGCTGGATTTCAAATAAATCAAACTGTAAATATTGTAAGAACAATAACAGCAATTATTTGAGCACAAAAAATTCAAGGATTTGGGAAAAGTGAATTTATTATATCTTCAAGTCCAACACCTGGAGGACTACCTGAACATGACACCAATAAAGGGACAGCTAAAATTGAAAATAATATAAAAAGTAGAAATAATAAAATTAATTTTTTAAATTTTTTCATTTTATTTTATATAGTTGGAGCAACAAATATTAAAAGAATAGCAATTAATAAAGCATAAATAGCAGCAGATTCAGCAATAGCCATACCAATAAGCATTGTACTCATAATAGCGGGTTTTGCTTCTGGATTTCTTGATACTGCAAGTGCAGCAGCACCAGCAGCATAACCTTGACCAGCACCAACACCACTAGCACCAACTAAAGATAAACCAGCACCGATAAAAGCACCCATTTTAATAAAGTGTTCGCCACCAGTTGTAGCAACAGCAAAAACCTCTCTTAGTTGATCACTATTTTCTGAAACAACCTCAATTGCTTCAATTACATTTGTAATATCCATAAATACTCCTGATATAATATAAGTAAATTTTATAATTTAAGAATTACAACTTTATTTTATTCCTATATTTTTCTTTTTAAGAAATAATGTTCTCATTCTTTTGATTTTCTTCAATATTTATTTTTTTTGCTTCAAGGATTTCTCTTCCTTTTTCTATTTCTTGACCTCAATATGATGTTGATAATAAAGTAAATACATAGGCCTGAATTAAACCAGTGAATAAAGAAAAATAAAGATATAAAGCTGGAAGGATTAATACCCCAGCTAAGACTAAACCAATTTGAGGGAACCCTGTTTGAATTATGTCTCCAGTTACAGCATCTACTTCAAGAGGGAATAAACCAGCAGCTGCTCATAAGAAAACAGCATATAAAACATATCCGGCGAACATATTTCCTCATAATCTCATTGATAATGAAATAATAGGTGTGATTCTTGAAACAATTTCTAAAGGGTTAATAAAGAAATATCATTTTCTACCCTTAATCTTTGCGCCTACTAAAAAACTTGTTAGATAACTTAATCTTTGATATTTAATTGCAAAAATTTGAGAACCTACCCAAGTTATTAGAGTTAAAGTTAAAGGAACAGTATATGATGTTGTAGCTTCTCTTATCCCAATTATTGCTGAGATATTTGATATTGCTAAAAACATAAATAACATAAAAAAGTAAGGAGTAAACTTAATATATTTTTTACCAAGTGATAATAAAATCATCTTTTTAATCATATCAAGAATTGTATCTACAAATAAAACAACCAATGTTGGTTTATCATCAGGTTTTAACTTTCTTGATTGAAAAAAATATAAAAAACCAATTACAAAGAAAATAAAAGTAGTAATACCTATTCCAAGTATTACTTGTAAAATATCGCTACTAACAATTTGAGGAGTTCACTTATCCATTTACATCTTCACCTTTCTCTTTATAAAAATAAGATATACCTAAATTAACAAAAGTTCAAGATATATATCAAGCAATTGCCATATAAATATTAAAAATCATAATATCAGTTATAAAAACACTGATTAAAACGACTGATAATAAAGGAATCATATAAAGTATATTTTGAAAAATATAGAAAAAAGTCATGGATAAAATAACAGATTTTCTTGTTTTGTTTTCAAAATTTACATTTATTAATTTAGCAAATAAAAGATTAAAAAGATATTTAGTTCCAATAACAATTGGACTAATGAATAAAACTGTATAAAGTAACACTCATAATGTTGGAATTATAGATGCAATAATAATTGAAATAATAATTGCCAATAAAGACATTAAAACATTGAATATTAATTGTTTTTTATTGATATTATGAACCATTTTGTTATTTATATTATCCTAATAAAAAATATATTATATACTTTAATATTATATATTTATATAAATAATTTTTTTAAAAATCTATATATCAAAATTATCTGAAAGATATTCAATGGAAAGCAAATTAATTTCTATATTAATAGCATGTTATAACGGTGAAAAATACATTGATAAATGTCTTAAAAGTTGTACAACTCAATCATATAAAAACATTGAAATACTAGTTATTAATGATGGATCTAATGATAAAAGTTTAAACATTTTAAATAAATGGAAAAAGAAAGATAATAGGATTAGAATTATCTCTCAAAATAACAAAGGTTTAGGTGAAACTAGAAATATTTTAGTTTCTAATGCTAATGGAGTATATTTTACTTTTGTTGATATTGATGATTATATTCCTATTGAAGCAATAGAACTATTGAGTAATAAAGCTTTTAATCTTGATTATGATATTGTAACCGGAAGAACAATTTTAGATTACCAAAATAAAAAAATTAAAATCCCCTTTATTCCTACTTGAATAAGACATTCAAGTTTTGAAAGTGGGCATTACGTTAAATCCAATATATGTACTCCATGAGCATCATTAATTAAGACAGAATATTTTAAATCTTTAAAAATTTCATTCCTTAAAGATAGAGTATTTGAAGATTATGGAGTTATGCCTTATGTTTTTTTAAAAACAAATAAATTTTGTATGATCAAAAATATAGTTTATTACTATGTTAAATATAAACCAACTGATGAAGAAACTTCTCTATCTAATTTTTATTGTGATGTAAAAATAAAAACATCTGATTGATATGACCAAGCAAATCAATTATTTTCATGATTTGAAAAAGAAGAATGATTTGGAAACAAAAAATATAGAAGATGAATTAATGGTCTTATTATTTTAGTTTTAATGGCTATTTATTATTTATTAAATCATGAAAATAAAACGAATAAATATTCACTAGAATTTGTAAAATACAATTTCACACAACTTATTTATAGTTACAACATGAGAGTTAAAATTTCTAAAACTATTTGAAAATTTTTTTCATATTTTTTTATTATCTCTAATTTCTCTAAAACATATAAAAAAATTATTTCAACAAGAAAAAATATTAATAAAGAAATATTAGATTTTGAAAATGATATTGAATTCATAATAAGAAATCCTAATAAAAAAATAATTGATACTCGTGATAATTTTTTTATTAATGAATTGTCAAATAAAGACTTAGAAAATAAAAATATTTCAATTATTTTGACATATGATTTTTTTAATAAAAATCAAAAATTAATAGAAAGAATTAACCCTGAATTTTTGTTTATTGATGTAGAAGGTGATTTTAATGAAAAAAAATTAAAAAATATTATGTCGCTATCATATAATACGGCCCTAGTTGTGAATAAAGTTAATGATTCTATTCATTTAGATCAGGTTTTTAGATATTTTTACATTGTCTTTTTTGATTTTAAAAATGAAGATGATTTAGAAAAATCTAATATTTTTTCAAAAATAAAAGTTTCGAATAGAAAAATAATGTCAATTGGATATGAAAGTGCTATTGATATTAATTCAGAAAATAGAGAGCAAGTAGATATTATTGTTAGAAATAAAATAGAGAAATATAATGAATAAATCTTTTTCAATAATAATTCCAATGTATAATTCTGAAAATTTCATTGAAAGTTGCTTAGAATCACTTGTTAATATCAATTATGACCATAATTTAATTCAAGTTTTAATAATAGATGATGGTTCTAGTGATAATGGTGAAAATGTTATTAAACCATATTTAGAAAAATATAATTTTTTTGAATACCATAAAAAAAATAACGGTCAATGAGGTAGTGTTATAAATTATGTTAAAAATAACAATTTAGCAAAAAATGATTATATTTCAATACTTGATAGTGATGATATGTTTACAAAGGAATCATTGAATATTCTAAACAATATTAATAAAGATAAAGATTTAATATTAACATCATTTGCTAGATGAAATGGAAAAAAAATAACATCTAAAGTAAGACCATATTGATTTTTATTTAAAAAAGAAATAAAAAATAAAAGACAAATGCATTCACCATATTGCCTTCCATTAATATGTTTTTCAAAAAAAGAAATATTCTATTCTTTAAAAGATATTAGAGAAAAAGTAGCATATCAAGATCCAGATTATTTTTCTCAATTAGTAAATAATTCTAAAAGTTTAATATTTACAAGAAAAATAACAGGTCTTTATTATTTTAACAGAGAAGGTAATTCCATTGCTCAATCATGAAATGATAAAAGATATGAAGCAGAAATTTATGCTTGTAATAAATGTATTGAAAATAATGCACAAGAAGTTGTTTCATACCGTTTAGGTTTAAAAAAAATGCGGGAATTAATGAAAAAAAATAATGATTATTTCTATATAAGTAGAGATTTTTCATTTAAGTGATTTCCATTTTATATTAGATGGATATATAATTTAATTTATCTATGTTTTTACAAGAAATATTTTAAAAGAAAGGAGTAATATGAAAAAATTTGAAGAAAGCAGAGTTACAAGCAATCAAGCAATAGTTCAAGGATTAAAATATGAAGTACCCACTGTATTAATAGCTCCTAAAAATAAAACTACTGGTAAGAAAAAAATGGTTGTTTTTATCAATGGTTATAATGGTAGTAGTTCCATGATAAAATTTTGAGATTATCCTGTATTTGATGATGTTTGATTTTTTTCTTTTGATGCTAGAGGACAAGGGAATAATTTAAATATTGCCTCTCAAAATTTTAAAAGATATTTAAAAGATATTCATTTACTTTTAAAATATTTGAGAACACAAATAGATTTTGATGAACTTTATTTAATTGGTGAATCATGAGGTTCTTCTTTAGTTACATTATTTAATAAACATTATCCAAATGTAGTAGATGGCATATTAATTTGAAATATGCCTTATAAAGTTATTGATGTTGAAAATGTTGATTATATTAAGCAACCTTTTTTAAAAACAAAAACATTTATTACATATATCACTAAAATAAATTCTCATTCCTATACTAATTTTAATAACAAATTAACAAATAATTCTTTTCTAATTAGAGTTATCAAAGTTAAACCTAAACAATTAATTAGTAATCGAATTCATTTAGCAACATGAAAATCTTTTAAAAGAGCATGAAGAGTTTTATTTAAATCAATACGTAATAATAATATTTATTATATTCAATCAGAGTCAGATGTTTTAAGTGACACTAAATATGCAAAAAAATTATTAAAAAAATCAAATGAAAAAAAAGTTTTTATCATTCCGAATGGCTCTCATATTCTCTCTTTTGATAAAGATGATGCTAGTTATATATTCACTTTGTTAGATAAAATAATACAAAAAAAAGTATAGATTACTTTCACTTTTACTTTTTATAAAAACACTAAAAATTTTTTTTAGTGTTTTTATAATATAATTTAATAATTGTATTGTTAGTCAATAGTACTTAATTTTATTAAAGATTTAATTTATATAAAATTGAATCAGATTTGAGATAAAAATGAGATGAAAAAAAATATTAATCACAACATTGACATCTCTTGCTGTTATCACTCCTATCGCTGCTATTATTCTTCCTAGTATGATTGCAAGGAATATAGTTGGCATTGATTCTTATGAAATGGGTTTTGATCCAAAACCATTAGATAAAAATGGTAATCCATTAGTTGAAAAAGAAGCAATAAACAATTCTAAGAATCAGTATATATCTGATTTAAAATTAAAAGTAAAAACTATCTTAGATGAATATCAAAAAGAATATGAATTAAAACATGGTCAAGCTTTTCCAGGTCTTGAGTTAAATTTTACAACATTAAATGCAGCTCCTAGTCCAGGTGTTTTGGACTTTTTTAGTTCATTAAACAAATCTATGAAACAAATAGATAGTCGATTAAGTTTTGATTTATCATTAAGAACACCAGTTTCAGTTAATGAAGGTTTTTATAATAGAGATGTTGAGCTAATTTCTTTTTATTGATCACCAGATTATAATGCTGTAGGAACTTGATTAAAATATATGTTTACTGATACATATCCAATTGGTAATTTTTGACATCCATTACAAAAAGCATTAATAAATACCGACGCACTTCCATGACAAAAATCTTTAAGTGCATTTTTGATTACTAATAATATTGATCCAAATATAAATTCTCAAATTGATATTATTACAAATTATAGAACACAAACAGAACTTGATAATTTTTATGTAACATTAGCTAATTTAATAGGTCAATGAGTTTTTAATAATTCAAGTATTTCAAAAGATGTAACATCTAATTTAGATATATATGGATATGGAATTGAATTAGTAAATTGAATAGCAAGTAGAAACCCTAACATTCCTTATGTTGAAGACGGTCCTACTACAATTACACCAATTTTAGTTAGAGAAAATAATTTTAACCCAATTAATTCTAATTCAGCTGTTAACATGAGAGATTGATTTAAAAATAATAAAGCAACAAATACAAGGTTTAATTATTCTTCACCAAATGATCCATTCTTTTCAAAAACACCTTATAATCCAAATTTCAATACTTCAGCAAATTCAGATTTTTTTCAATCTTCAACAATTAATTTAACAACTTGATCAACAATTGGTGGTGGTAATAACGGTATTTTAGGTGATAGTGTAAATCAAAAATATGAAAGAGATTTAAAAACTGAATTAGTTTCACAAGGAACAAAATCTTCTATTGAAAATTTAGTTAAAGAATTTAATGCAGGATTAGCAGGAACAATTAATAATCCTAATGGTCCTACTACTGAAATGACTTTTGATATAAGACCTATTCCATGAGTTGATTCAACTGGAAAAATAGCACAATCAGAAAACGTTAATCAATATTTATCACCAATTGATTTTTGAGCTGGATTTAAAGCTTTTCAAAGATCAATTGATACTAGAATAAGTTCTAATGGTTATTTTATTTCATTAGCTGGAATAGATATAGAAAAAACATTAAGTTATGAACCTAATAAACTTGTCAATACATCTACTTCATCTTTACCATTTAAAATTTTCTTTAAAAAACCAACTCTTTCATCTATTGAAATTTTAGATATTTTACAAAAACAATATTTTTCAGCTTTGCCTTATTTTAAACAAACAGTTAAAAATATAGTTGAAGATATTGAATGAGAAAAACAAATTGCAGAAAAAAATATTGTATTAAATGAACAAGGTGTTTTAAATTGAGAAAATAGTCAAAATATTAATGTTTTATATGGTGTTGGTTTTTGAGAAAATGGTGGTAGTCAAGTTTGAAAAGATTATGTTTCAGCAGCCCCATATTATGTTGAATCAATTGATGATCAAAAAATTACATATGGGTTGAATAATGAATATTTAAATTCTTTTAATGATGATATTAATATTAATCCAAATAATTTTACTTTTAAAAAAGAATGAACCATTGGTTCTGAAACTTATAGTAAATTTGAAACTATTGATTTATTTTATAAAGTAACAACAGAGATTGTTACATATGAAAGATTTAATAGTGGTTCATTAGATACATCAAAAATACCGACAGCAAATCTTGGTAAAACAAATGCAAGCGAAACTTATTTATTAGGTTCTGAAAAACTAAATAAATCAGATTTAATTCCATATAACCTTCAAGTTTATCAAAAAGGATTTAGTGAAATTATTAATGGAATTGAAACAGGTAGTCAAAGTGTTATTATAGACTCAACTGGTAAACCTATGTGAGAGAATAATAAACCTACATATTCATTAGATAATTTTGGTAATTACCTTTTTCCTGAAGGAAAAGAGCCACAACTTAAATCTAATATTACAAGACCATATTATGATTTAATTGTTAAAGATTTCCATACACCATTTGAAAATGGTGGTAAAAGTGCAACAATTAGAAAAGCAATAAATGATTTAATTAATTGATCATCACTTAAATCTTTAGTTTTTCCAGGGATTTCAAAATCAATTCAGTATTCATTTTTACCTTTTGGTGTATATGATACTGGTTCACTTGCTGAAGCATCAAAATATTGATCATTAGTTGCTAACAAAACGAATATTAACACAAATACTATTTTTAATAGTGATATCGGAAGTGTTGAATGATTAAAAAGACAAACAGGTAATATTACTTGATCTTATGACGAATTAAATGAAGCTTATTCATATCGAGTTATAAAATAAAATAAAATAAAAAATTAAAAGAAATGGAGGAACAATAAATGTTAAAATACTTTTTTAAAAGAGTAGCTTTTGCTATTGTTGCTCTATTAATACTATTAATATTAGTTTTCTTTTTAATGCAAGCTATACCTGGTTATCCAATTGTTAGATCTAATAATGATACAGATGCTGATTATTTTTTAAAACTACAAAATGCTGGTCTTTTAGACTCTCCTTTTGTTCAATTTGGTAGGTTTATAACAGAGATTTTTACTAAAGGTAGATTTGGTGTTAATTTTTCAGGATCAAATTCTGTTATAGATACGGTTTTAAAGCCGATGCAATATACAATTATGATAGCTGGTCCAGCTTTTGTTCTTTCGACAATTATTGGAATTAGTTTTGGAATATTATCAGCATATTATAGAGGTAAAGCACCCGATATAATTATTAATGTTATAGCAGTGTTATTTATTTCTGCTCCTTCATTTATTTTTGCATTATTTTTATTAAAACTATCACCATTTTTTGGTTTACCTCCCGCCTTTATTCTTCCTGGAAGTTCAGGGTCTACTATGCAAGATACATTATTGTCAATGGTATTACCAATAATTTCAATGGTTTTATCTTCAATATCAATAATTATTTACTATACAAGAAATGAACTTGTTGATGTTTTTCAACAAGAATATATTAAAACTGCAATGGCTAAAGGTTTAAAATTTAGAGATGTTGTTTTTAAACACGCTTTAAGAAATGGAATGATTCCAATTATTTCAGTACTACTGCCATCTTTTATGATGATATTATCTGGTTCAATTATTATTGAAAGATTTTTTGGTATCCCAGGGACTTCATCAATTCTAATTAGTTCAATCCAAAATAAAGAAATTTATCTAGTTCTATTTATTACATTATTCTTTTCATGTATTTACTTTGGATTGCAAATTTTAGTAGATATTTTATATACAATAATAGATCCGAGAATCACATTAGCTGATAAAAATTCTATTGGTTTTACTTATTATATAAAGTCTTATTGAGCAAGATTAAAAGTTAAAAAAGATGTTAAAAATTGAACTAACTTAGTTGATTCAACTACTAGTAAATTAAAATTAAATTTTAATAAAAAAAATGGAATATCAGATTATAGTAATGAAGATAATTTAGCTGATATTAGCTTCATGTCATCTTATAAAGAAAATTATTTTGATTCTATTAAATATGAAAGTAATTCAAAAAATATAAGAGAAGAAATAGAAATTCCAGATTTAGTAGCAAAAGATTTTAAAAGTGTTGATATTTATAAAAATGATAACTCTGATCAAATTAGTGGTAAACCTACTAGATATGTAGTTGATGTTGCTAGAAGATTTTTTAGATCAAAACCTGCAACGTTCTTTCTTGCATTTTTAGGTGTTATTATTGTTTGTACAATTATTATCCCTTTACTAAATTGAAATGCAATTAATATTAGTGCAGGTGGATTACCTTCAGCATTACTTTCGAACCTTCCTCCAAGAATTCCTTGATTAGGAATAACAGGAATTACTAATATTGTTTTAGATAACGATACTTATAATTCTTTATTACAATATGATTTAAATTATAACATTTGAGAAAATGCTGAATTTATTAATGGTTCATGACATATAACTGGTTATAATCCATATAATATTCCAAGTTTAAATAACTTAATATTTATAGGTGGTACTGACGGACAAAGTCGTGATTGATGAGCATTATTATGATATTCAACAGCACAATCTTTAACGTTATCATTAATAGCAGCAACTGGTGGAGTTATTTTAGGAACTATTTATGGTTCAATAGCAGGAACTTTTGCTGGTAGAACAACTGATACAACTATGATGAGAATTGTTGAAATTCTTTCAGGAGTTCCACTAATTGTTTGAGTAATGATTTTTTCATTAGTAGTATCTGATGGAACATTAAATTTATTTACAATAGCTTTTGCATTAATTTTAACAGGTTGAATGTCACCAGCTGTAACAACTAGAACATTTATTATTAAATATAAAGATTCAGAGTTTATTCAAGCAGCTAAAACTATTGGTGTTTCTCAAACAAGAATAATTTTTACTCATTTAATCCCAAATATTTTAGGTAGATTAATAGTTAGATTTGTTAATATGATTCCAGCAGTTATCTTTTTTGAAGCTTCATTAGTATTCTTAGGTTTAAAAGGAACTGATGAAATGAGTCTTGGTGTTATGATTCAAAATGCCTTTGATACACAATATTTACACTTATTATTATTTCCAACAATTATGATTTTATTAATAACACTTTCATCTCAAATAATTGCTAATAATTTAAATGATTCTTTAGATCCGAAGATTGTAGGTTAATATGTTTGCAAATAATTTAAATAAAAATAATTATGTAACTTCTAAAGAACATAAATTAACTGATAACAATATTCTTGAGGTTAAAAACTTAGAAGTTTCTTTTAGAAATAAATTAGGTTTAGTAAGAGCAGTCAGAGGGGTTGACTTTTCAATTAGAAAAGGACAAATAGTAGGTTTAGTTGGCGAATCAGGTTCTGGTAAATCAGTTTCTGTTAAAGCTATTATTGGATTTAATGATGATGCAATTATTGATGCCGATTCTATAAATTTAAATGGAATAGATATTTTATCTTTAAAAAAATCACAATGACCATATATTAGAGGAACAAAAATTGCTTATATTCCGCAAGATCCTTTGATGAGTCTTAATCCGACTAAAAAAATTGCTTCTCAAATTATTGAAGCAATTAAAATTACTGAATATCGTAAATATCAACATAATTTATATATTCTTCAAAATCAAACCCCAAAATTATCAACAGATGAAATAAATGAAAAAAAGATTTTATTAAAAAAATATTATAAACAAAAAACAGATATAAAGTCAATGACTCAAAAAATGCAAGAAGTTTTAGAGTTTATTGGAATTAGTGATTATGAAAAAACAGTTAATAGTTATCCACATGAATTTTCAGGTGGTATGAGACAAAGAATTGTAATTGCTATTACAATAGTTGGAGAACCAGATGTTATTATTGCAGATGAACCAACAACAGCTTTAGACGTTACTATCCAAGCTAAAGTTTTAGATTTAATTAAAAAATTAAGTATTAAATATTCAGTAGCAGTTATTTTTATTAGTCATGATATTTCACTAATAGCTAACTTTTGTAACTATATTTATATTATGTATGCTGGTATGATTGTTGAAAGAGGTAGAGTTACTGATATCTTTACAAATCCAGTTCATCCTTATACTTGAGCGTTGATTGCTTCAACTCCAGATCCTAATTCAAAAGAAGAATTAGGGTTTATTCCAGGAACACCACCTAATATGGTTTCACCTCCAAAAGGTGATGCATTTGCTATTAGAAATATCTATGCAAGAGAAATAGATTTTAAAAAACAACCACCAATGTTTAAGGTAAATGAAACACATTCAGCAGCAACATGATTATTGCATCCAGATGCTTTACCATATGAAATTCCTGATAATGTTAAAGAAAAACTAAAATTAGCAAAAGATTCTCTTAAGAAAAAACAAGAACAATAATGATTAAAAAAGAGCTTACCAAGAAATTATTTATAGAAAATGAGGTTTTAGAAACAAAACCTATTTTGAGAGTACAAAACGTTAATAAATATTTCAATAAAAATGGTATTTTCTTTAAAGCTTTAGATGATATTTCTTTTAATGTTTATCCAGGAGATTTTTTCGGAATAATTGGTGAATCAGGCTCTGGTAAATCGACTATTGGTAAATCAATTATTAGATTATACAATACATCAGGTGGTGCTATTTCTTTAGATGACCATTTAATTAATCAAAAAAATATTTCAAAAAAAACAAAATCTTGATTAACAAAAAATATGCAAATGATATTTCAAGACCCAATGTCATCTTTAAATCCAAAAAAGAATGTTCTTTCTCTTATTTCTGAACCATTAATTATTAATAAATCAATTAATGAAGAAGCAAATGAAGTTTTAAAAAATCATTTAAGTATTAATAAATGTTTTAAATATCAATTTAAAATTGATGATAATGAAATTTCAGAAAAATATTTAAAAGAATATTATCATGACATGATAGATAATTATAAAAATGCTATTAAAAAAGTAGAAGATTTTGAATTGAATAAAAAGAAAAAATCTACTAATGAAATGAATAGATTATTAGGTGTTATTTCAGATTTTGAAAATGATTATAAAATATCAACAACTAATCTATATAAATATAAAGATGCGATCATTGACTTATATAAGAACAAATTACAAAAATTTAATGATTTAGATATTAATGAAGAAGAAAGTGATTATTTTAGACTAGAAAAAGAATTTTTAGAATCAAAAAAACAAATTGAGCATTCATCTGAATATTATGAAATATATGAAAAAACAGAAGAAACAATAAAAGAATATGAACAATACCAAGAGGATATAGCTCTTAAATATTCTGAACAAAATGCTAACTTATATAATGCAATAATTGATTCATACAAGAAACAAATATCAATTTTTAAACAGCAAATAATGATTTCAAAAAGCATTACTGAAAATTATATTGCCCATATTAAATTGAAAATATATAAAAGAATTTTAGATTTATTCTTAATTTTTAATAAGTTTATTTATGTTGAACAAACTGATATTTATGATTTAAATAATTTTTTAATGGCTTTTATTGACAAAAAATATGAAAAAATAATGGAAGAAATAACTTTAATTCAAATTCTTAGTGAAGAACTTGATGAGATCAGTTCATTTGAAAATAAATTAGATTCTAATGATGAAGATTATGAAGAACTAAAAGAAAAATATCTTAAAGATAAATCTAAAAAAGCAAAAGAATATCAAAAATTGCATTTAGATTTAGATATTTTGATTAAAAAAGATAAAAAAATTTCTTATTTAAATAATGATGAAATAGTTAAAAAAATCAATAAGATTAAGCAAGATTCTCATAAAACAAAAAAAGAAATAGATGAAAAATTAATATCTTTCAAGAAAAAAATAGCATCTCTTGAAAGTAAGTTGAATAATAATAATCTTGATAAAAGTTTTATAGATTCTGATGATTATTTAGAAATCAAAGAAAATCATGAACAAATTATAATCGATTATGAAGAAGCCGAAATTAAATATAATGAATATATGGCTGATAGAATTGAAGTTTTTAATAAAAATTCTAAAAATGAAATAAAAAATTCTAAAAATGAAATAAAACTTCTAAAAAAAGAATTTAAAAAATATAGAAATAAATTTGAAAAAGTTTTTGCTAAAAAAAGTAGTCAAACAAAAAAATGTTTATTGTCAAATTCAAAATTATCATTTATTGAAACTATCAAACGTAAAAAAGATGTTAAAAACATTATTAAAAGAGAGTATAAAACTAAATTAAAAAATCTTAAAGCTTTTGAATTTGAATTTGCAACAATCATTGAATTAGTTCAATTATACAGATCATTAAGAACAACTAATAAAACACTTCTTTATGCTAATAAAAGATTCTTAAAAACTACATTGGCAAGAGAAAAGGTTTATGCCGCTCTTGATGAAGTTGGATTAAAAAAAGAACATGCTTATCGTTACCCACATGAATTTTCAGGTGGGCAAAGACAAAGAATAGTGATTGCAAGATCATTAATTTCAAATCCTAAAATAATTATTGCAGACGAACCTATTTCAGCTCTTGATGTTTCTATTCAAGCTCAAGTTTTAAATATTATGAAAAGACTTTCTAAAGAAAAAGGAATTACTTTTATTTTCATTGCACATGATTTATCAGTTGTTAATTATATTTGTAATAGATTAATAATTATGCATAAAGGAAAAATAGTTGAAAAAGGAAATACAAAAGAAATATTTAAAAATCCTACACATCCTTATACAGTTTCTTTAATAAAAGCTTCACCAAGTCTTTCAAAAATACACTCTAATTTATCAGAAGGTAGTGATGAATTAGATTATCAAAGAGAATATACTGCAAAAGATGCACCAAAATTCTATTCAATAAGTGATGATCATGAACATAAAGTTCTAGCTACAAAAGGACAAATCAAAAGATGAATCAAGGATTAGATAATTCTTTTAAAAGTGGGTATAATGTTAAAAAAACATTAGATAATTCTAAAAATAATTCAAATTTCGATTCTGAACATGATTATCCAAATGGTATTATTCCATCAATAGTTAGTAATTTATTTATTTTTATTGGGATCATTGCTATTTTTAGTATTTTTGGTTCTAATCCAGATATTGCTTTTTTATTACCGACAAAATGACATCATATTTTATTAAGTATTTTTGCAGTATCTTTATCTTTTGATTTATTATGATTAATTGGTAGACAAGACTTTATGATTAGTTTTAGATTTGGTACTTCAAAATTAATTAATAGTGTAAAAATTAATAAGTTAAAAAAGAAAATTAAAATACCTACTTATATTGATGATGATACATTATCATCTTTATCAGAATTTGAACTATATATTAAAAAAAGAAAACCATTTACTAAAAGAATATTTACAATAAATATTTTATTTCATTTGATTTCATTTCTTATAATATCAATAATTTCAATAATACTAAGTTCTATTTAACTTAGTATTTTTATTTTTTTTACATCTATTTAAATTTATGAGGTGAAGATGATTAATTATATATTCGGTAAAGTGACTTTCAAAGGGAAGAAATATATTATTTTAGATAATAATAATATTGGTTATCAAGTTAATGTTTTAGATATTGATACCTATGAGCAATCTTTTAGTTATAAAGTTTATATTGAAAAAATATCAAAAATAGACTTTAAAAATACGTTAGTAGAAGAAATATTTGGTTTTAAAAATATAAAACAAAAATATCTCTTTAATAATTTAATTAGGATTCAAGGTATTGGAACAATTACAGCTTTTAATATTTTAGAAAATGATATTGATTTATTAGTTGATTTAATAGGAAGAGGAGCAATTAAAGAGTTAGTTAATTTTAAAAATATTACTAATAAAATAGCTGCTAATATTTGCATAACTCTTACAGAAAAATATTCAAAATATATAAGAGATGAATCAAATATTAATATTAAATTAGTACAAGGTCTTGAAAGTTTATCTTATTCTAAACAAAATATTTCTTATGCATTAAGTAATATTGATTTTACTAATAAAGACCTTGATACATTACTTTCAGAAGCTATAAAGGTTATTGCAAATGCAAGTCAATCAGCAACAAATTAGACCATTAACATTCGATGAATTTAAAGGTAAGGAATCTTTAAAAAAGAATTTAATGATTTATATTGAATCATAAATCAAAAGAGAAACACCATTAGACCATATTTTATTACATGGTTTACCAGGAACTGGTAAGACAACATTAGCTCATATCATTACAAATTATTTTGATAAAAAAATAAAAATAATTCAAGGAACTCAATTGCAAAAAATTCCTGATCTTATTAATTTTATTTCACTTATTTCTGAAGGTGATTTTTTGTTTATTGATGAGATTCATGCTATGAGTTCTGTATGTTTTGAAACTTTATACTCAATTTTAGAAGATTTTACTATCGATATTATGGTTGGAAAGGATTTTAATACAAAGTCAACTAGAGTAAAATTACCAAGATTTACTTTAATTGGAGCAACAACAAGTATTGGTAAAATCCCAGCTGCACTTGAAGAAAGATTTGGTATTTCTTTTTTTATGGATATTTATTCTGCAGAAGAAATAAAATTAATTATCAAAAGAACATCAGAAATTTTTCAATGTGAATTAACATCAGATGAAATTGATTATTTAGCTACTTTTTGTAAAGGTGTTCCAAGAATTGCAAATAGATTGATTAAAAGAGTTAATGATTATTTTAAAGTTGTTAGTAATATAGAATTAGAAGAAATTTTAAGGGAAATGAATATTTTTCAATTGGGACTTGAAACTATGGATATTATTTATTTAAAATTATTATTTAATAATGAAGAACCAATTGGACTTAAAACAATTATTACTACTTTAAATTTAGATCAATATACAATTGAAGATAAAATTGAACCTTTTTTATTAAGTAATAACTTAATTAGAAAAACAATGAGAGGTAGAGAAATTACATCAAAAGGCATAGAAATAGTTAATGATTTAATTTAATAAGTTAAAATAGTTAAATAATATGATTTATAACATTTACTATAACGATAAAAATTTACTTAATAAAAAAATTCAAAAGATAACAACTTTAAAGCCTCAAAATATATATTTTCAAGAAAATGATTTTAAAAATATTATTAATTTGTTGAAACAAATTAATCTATTTGAATCTGAAAAAAGAGTTTTTATTATTCATGATGCTACATTCTTAACAAATATTAAAATTTTTAAAAAGATTAATGAATTAATAAATATCATTTTATCAGTTAGCGATAATAATTTTATTTTTTTACTAAATAATAAAAAAAAGTCTATTGCCAATAAGGAAATAAATGATTTTCTTTCAAAAACAAAAGAAATAATAATTCCTAATTTAACAAATAGAACAAAAACTCAATATATGTTAAAACATGAACTTTTTAAAGAAAAAAACTTCAGTGAAGAAGAGATAAATAACATATCTGATAACTTACCATTAGATTCTATGATAATTGATCATGAACTTAATAAATTATCAACTCTTATGATTTCTTCTAATTCAGATGATGAACTGGATGTTTTATCAATCTATCAAGAAGCAAATTTATTTGAATTTACAAAGAATTTTTTATTAAAAAACACAAACAAATTATTTATTTTATATAAAAAATTAACTGAACAAAAAATTGATGAAATTCAACTTATAGCTATTGTTTCTAATGAATTAATCAACATTTTATTATTTAAAAAAATTTATGAAAGTAATAAAAATATTAAAGAAATAGCAAGTATTTTAGAAATGAATGAATTCGTTTTAAGAAGTTATGCAAATACATATAGTTTTGTATGTGTTAAATATTTGACAATAATAATTAATCAACTATATTTATTAGATAAGGAAATGAAAAGTTTTTCAGATAATAAAAAGATAATTTTTAGCTTTTTTTTATTAAAATATTTATAGAGGATCAATAATAATATGATTAATATTTATAATAAAATTATTAAAAATTTAAATGTTGTTCTATTTTATAAAGAAACAACAATTTTATTATCAATAGATCAAAATTTTTATAATTCTGTAAGTAATTTAATAAATATTTCCAACTATATAGAAAATAGTGAAAAAATAGAAGTAAAGCAAACTTCAGATTATATTTTATTAATGGAAACTATTACAGAAAAAAAATTCATCATAGAAGAGCTTGAAAGTCTTGATTTATCAAAAGTTACTAGTGAACTTGAGAATATGAAAGGTATTGTTAAAACTGTAATAAAGAAAGATATTGAAGAAATATCTCTTATTTTAAAAAAAGAATTAATAAATAAACTTGATAAAAAAGAAAACGATGAAGCTAAAACTTCTAATATTCAAGATAATCAATCAACTAATACTGAAAAACCATCATTTAATAATCCTGATTCAAGTACATTTGAACAAAGGAACGCAAGTTCTATTAATCAAATAGCAAATAGTATGATTGAACAACAAGCTCAATCATTAATGTTTATGGATATGAATAATGGTAAATTATATAGATTTACTTCAAAACCAAAAATAATTCCAATAATTAAATATATATTATTAGTTTTAGTAGCATTATTAGCAGTAATTTTGTTAGTTTCAAGTATTATGAGTTTAACATTTTCAGCACCAACTGGTATTCCTGTTTTTGGTTTTAAAAATCCTCTTGATGGCAGTCCAAGAAGTATGCTTATTTTAAATAATCCTGATAATATATTTGGAAATATATTTATATATATGGGAATAGCCCTAATAGCATTTAGTGTAATATCTCCTTTAAAAAAGAATAAATCTAATGAAAATATTCGATATTCTATGAGAATTTCAACGTATATAATGCCAGTTATTTTCTTCCTTTTAATTTCATCTGTTTTTACAATTAACGGTAATGTTGTTTTTTCTTGAGACAACATATTGAAAAATATTAGTAATCCAACAACTTCTTGAACCGATAATAAAATTACATATACTTCAATAAATATTGATGCATATGAAAGACTTTTAACAATTTTTGTTTTAACAATAATAGCTTATATAATTATTGGAATAATTTTTTTATTATTTGTTGTTTCTCATAATTACAAACCAAAAGAAGATTTTGAAAAATTGAATACTATTAGACAAAATTATATAGATGATATTAAATCTGGAAAAATTGATATGAGTGATCCAAATATGTTTCCACCACCTAGAAGATTCCCTTTTTAAGAAAGACAATAAACAAAAAAATCTTTTTATAAGATTTTTTTGTTTATTTTTAAATGAATGCAAAATTTAGAACAAAATCAAATTTTAAATAAAAAAGAAAATTTTTTAAAAACTATTTTCCCATTTTATCCAGTTAAATTTTTCTCTAATGTAAATTACAGTGTAATAATTTCATTTATGTTAGCTCTTAGAATAGTATTAGGCTTTTTTAATATTAATCTAATTTCATTTGGAATTTCTTTATCTTTTGCTTGATTACCAATATATATTGTTGGTTGATTTTTTGGACCAATAATTGGATTTTTTTTCGGAATAGCCACAGATATTATAAATTATTTAATTAATGGTGGTGTTTGATTTTGAATGTATGCTATTCAAGAATTAATGATTGGAATAATGGCTGGATGCATTAGTATTCTTTATCATAAGATGAAAACAAAGCCCATTATTTTTGATTTAATAATTCAAAAGATAATTATTTATTCTTTTGCACTCTTTTCAATAATATATTTATTTATTTATTTTGATGATATTTTGAATAGAACTTTTAGTTCAGGTTCAAGTATTGATAATATTCAAATTTATTTAGGAATCTCAATTAGTTTTATTATTATATTTGTAATAGTAATTGAAGTAGTCAATTACTCCTTTAAAAGGAATAACTTTAAAAATAATAGAACTTTTATAAAGTACAAACTTTTTATTTACTTAACAATTCTCTTTGTTACTAGTACAATTTTAATGAGTTTTATTTTAGGTCCAATTACATTTATTGAGTTTTGAAAATTTCAACATAATGGAAGTCTGCCTTCAGGTTTAATTAAATATGGGAATTTTTATTATTTAATTCCAAGGATTTTAAAGGAAACAATAAAAACACCGATATATATTATTTTATCTTTTTTATTAATATCAATAATTAATCCTTATTTTGATACTCTTTTTAAAAAAAATAAATATAAATACCAAAGATAAAAATTAAAAAAAGGAATTTATTTAAAATGATAAAAATAATAGCAACATACGGACCAAGTATTAAAAATGAGAATGAAGAAATTACTCAAAAAAATATTCTTAATCTTTTAGAATCAGGCGTAAATATCTTTAGATTTAATGCATCACATGGTTCAAATTATGAAAAAAAAATTGATATTGAATTAATAAGAAAAGTAGCTAAAAATAATAATAAAAATATTAAAATACTTTATGATACAAAAGGTCCTGAAATTAGATTAGGTAATTTTGAAAAAAAAATAATATTTAAAAAAAATAAAATCATTAAAATGAGTTTTGATAAAAATTTATTATGTAATGATGATGAGTTTTCAATATATGGTGATTTTGATAAAAATTTACTATTGGAAAATATTGCTTTAAATAGTTCTGTTTATATTGATGATGGTAATTTAACTCTTACTGTTAAATTTATTGATAATGATTCTTTAACTTTAGAATGTTGCAATGATTGATCTTCATCTAATAATAAAAAAGTAACATTCCCAGGAATTGATTTTGTATCTGAAAATGTTAGTGAAAGAGATAAAGAAGATATTATTTTTGCATGTTCTGAAAAATGTGAATATATAGCGTTATCTTTCTTAACAAAAATAGAGCAGTTAAATAATTTTAAAAAAATAATTTTAGATAATAAATACCATCCTTTTCTAATTGGTAAAATAGAAAATTATACTGCAATGAAAAATATTGATTCTCTTATAGAGAATTGTGATTCAATTATGGTTGCTAGAGGGGATTTAGCAACTGAAACATCATATGAATTAATTCCAGAATATCAAAATATTATTGTTGAAAAATGTTTAATAGCAAAAAAACCAGTAATTATAGCAACAGAAATTTTAGCTAGTTGTGAAAGAAATTTAAGACCAACAAGAGCTGAAGTAACAGATGCTTATTTTGCTATTACATCTGATGTTGATGCTTTAATGCTTTCTGGTGAAACTGCTAACGGAGTTGATCCAATAAATGCTGTTAAAATTTTAAAAACCATTATTGATAAATATGACAAACCGTACTCTGAAACAAAAGGAATTGATGAAGTTAATTTCGAAATTTTAAAATCAAATAGAAATATTTTTTATATCTTAGAAAAAATAGATTTAAAAAAAGAAAATAAATATTTTCTATATAAGAATATAGAGAGTAATTTTTAATGTATATTTAATATCTTATTTATATTAAATAGTATAATGTATATTAATATACATTATTTAAAGGGGCTCATATGACAATAAATGAAACAAATACAAAAACAAAATATAGCTTAATAGCTATTAAAAAAGATGATTCTCAAAATATTGATAAATCAAAAAAATATTCAATGTTTGAAGATAAAGAAATAAAAGGTAAATTATTTTATGTAATGCCTGAAAAATTTTCTGGATATGAATTATATACTAGTATAATTTCGCAATTAAAAACTTATACTGGGATTGATATAAATATTGATTTAAATTCTTTTTTATCAATTACTGATTCAAAAGATAATGAAAAATTCTTTTTTTCATTAATTCCAGCTCTTAATTTTATTAGTAAAACTCCTTATACTAGAAAAACAAAAGAAGTAAAAACAGTTAATTTTAATTTGCTTTTAAAAGATATTAAAAAATATGAATCAATTTTAAATGAATCGATCAATATTTCAAATGATCAAACATTTTGTAGAAAATTACAAGATATGCCATCAGCTGATATGTATCCACAAAGTTTTGTTGATGAAATGAAAGATTTATTTTCTGATGTTGAATCAAAAGTTAAAATTTCTATTATGTCATATGATGAATTAGTTAAAAAAGGTCTCTTATTATTAACAGGTGTAGGTAAAGCTGCAGATGAAGAAAAATATTTACCTAAATTAATGGTTATTGAATATAATAATTCAACTTCAAAAGATAAATATGCTTTTGTAGGTAAAGGTGTTTGTTTTGATACTGGTGGTATGAATATTAAAACAGGTCCTAATATGAGATGAATGAAATATGATATGAGTGGAGCAGCTATCGTAGGTTCTGCTTTGCATTCATTGGTTAAAAATGAAATTAAAACAAATGTTGTTGCTGTAATGCCATTAGTTCTTAATTTAGTTAGTGCAAATGCACAAAGACCTGATGATATCATTACTTCATATTCAGGAAAAACTGTTGAAATGGATAATACTGATGCTGAAGGAAGATTAATATTAGCTGATGCATTAACTTATGCAGCTAAAGATTTAAATGCAACACATTTATTTGATGTAGCTACTTTAACTGGTGCAATGATTTATAGTTTAGGTGAAACATATACAGGTGTATGATCAACTTCTGATAAAATTTGAAAACAAATTGAAGATGCTTCAATTATTTCAGGTGAACAAGTTTGAAGATTACCTTTCCATCATGAGTTCACTAAAATGTTAAAATCTAATTTTGCTGATATAGCAAATTCAGTTTCAGGACCAAAAGCAGGTTCTAGTAGAGCTGCTTGTTTCTTAAAAGAATTCACAATGGAAAAACATTATTCACATTTTGATGTTGCAGCAACTGCTGATAAAGATAATATCGGAACAGGTATTATTTTAAGAACATTATATAATATTGCTAAATCGCAATAATAATTTTTATTTAAGGAAATTTTAGAGAAGTATGAATGCTTTTAAAAAATATATAATAGGATTTTCTATTAGTGCATTTGCTGTTATCACAAGTTTATCGGTTGGTTTATTTTGAACTTTAAACAATTTTTCAAATCCAGATGTTAGACTTTATTCACAGACAAATTATCAAAATAAAAATCATAGATATGACAATTTAGAAACCATTGGAACTTCTACATTAGAAGCTGCTAAAGGAACAAATGCAATTAATGGTGGTAATTATATTTTTACTTTCGGTTCTAATGCTTACTCTGAAACAAATTTAGCACTTTATGGTCAAAATTGAAATGCTGCAGAATTTTTATTAAATTCTAATTCTGGTTCTTTCAATGTATCTAGAGATGCTTTAATGCCCAAACTATATGATGTTTTTTATGGTGGTTATACTGTTGAACAACCAAATGTAACTCCTTCTTTTGTTAACTATATTGATATTATTAACACTAAATCAATTATTGATAATGAGAGAAATTTTATTACAACTCAAAAAGATACATATGTAGATGGTTTCGGTAATTCAGTTAATAAAATAGATGAAGCTTTAAAGTTTAATTTTTCACCAGAATTTTCAGAATATTCTGTTACAGAAAACAAAGATGATGATCCAATAGTTAAAAATTTTAGAGATTATGAAGGTGTTAATACATATTTAACAATAACTGATTTTTTAAATAACTATTGAGGACCAACAATTTCTCCTCCATCAGAAGATGTGCCAGAAGGGGAAGAACCAGCACCAGCACCAAATTATAATAAATTTTTTGCAATGGCTTTTAGAAATTTCGAAGGAAATATTGAATATAAATATATTGAAAATGGAAAGACAACTATTGAAGAAATTGTTACATTTTATCAATTAGCTGAAATTATACCTGAATAATTACTTGAACAAATTTATTTGTTCATTTTTTTTATTTGTAACTGATTCTTTAAATTTTTTTACAGATAAAGATAATAGTCTTATTTCAAAAAAATCTCATGTTTCTAAAAATAGATCTAAAAATATAATAATTATTTCTTCTTTTGTATTAATATAATTCTTTATTGTTTTAGTTTTTGTAATATTTTTTTTATAATCTTTTTGATATTTGATAACAAAGGTTGATGCAATTAAATTTTTAGATAGTAATCTTCTAGAAATTTGTTCTGATAGTAAACAAATTTTATCAATTATAATTTGTTTATCATCAACACTAACATTAAATGTATGATCAATAGAAATACTCTTTGGCATATTGATATTGGTATTAATAACATCATCCCCATTACCATTTAAATTATTATATAAATTTAGATAAGTTAATCCTAATTTTTCAATTAAAAAATTACTATCTTTATATTCCATAAATTCTTTAACAGTATTAATGTCTTTAGATAAAAAAAATAATTTCATTGATTCTCCAACCATATGGATATCACTTATTTTTTTATCTCATATTTTTCTTTTTACATCTTTTTTAAATAATGTTAAGAATTTATTTTCATGTTTTTCATTTCCTGCTACTTTTGCTAGAAATTTTGTTTCACTTATTCCGATAGTAACGTCAAGATGCAATTGTTCTTTTACTAATTCGATTATTTTCATTGCTAAAATATCATAATTATTATGATATTTTTCTAAAATCTTAGTAACATCAATAAAACACTCATCAATTGAAACTATTTCAATATTAGACGTTATATTTTCTTTTAATAACTCAAAAAATTTTTTTGAATATGTTTTATATAAATATTTTTTTGGTTCTGAAACATAAAGATTTTTACAAAGTTTTTTAGCTTCATAAAGCTTCATAGGAGCCTTTATCCCTAATTTTCTAGCAAGGTGATTTGAAGTTAATACAATTGACTTACTTTGGTGATTAGCAACAACCATTGGTAATAAAGAAAATTTTTTCTCAAATATTTCTTCTACACTTGCATAAAATCTATCTATATCTATATGAAATATAACTTTATTCATGTTTGAATATAGCTATAAACTCTTTATTATTATTTTTAGCTCCTAATAATGGTGATTCATCTATTTGTAAAAGAGAATAATTATTTTGCTTCGCATATGAACAAATTTTATCAATTGCTAACTTATGATATTTTTGATCTTTAATATGACCTTTATTTTTTTTAATTATCTTTTCGTTTAATTCAAATTGAGGTTTTATTAAAATTATTAAAATATGATCATCAGATTTTTCTATATTTTTAATAGAATCAAAAACAATAGTTGAACTTGTAAATGATAAATCAGATAAGATAATATCTATTTTTTCATTTATTATCTCATTATTCAATTCTTTAATATTAGTTTTTTCAAGATTGATTACCTTTGAATTATTTAATAATTTTTTATGTAATTGATGAATTCCAACGTCAACAGCAAAAACCTTCTTAGATTTTTCTTGCAAACAGCAATCAACAAAACCACCAGTTGAAGTACCTAAATCAAGAACATTCTTATTTATAAAATTTATTTTATATTTATCAATTGCAAACTTTAATTTTTCTCCAGCTCTTGAAACATATTTTAAATTATCAATAACCTTTATATCGTCATTATTGTTTACCATAAAAGATGGTTTATTAATTATTGAACCATTTACTGAAATATTATTATTTTTAATTAATGTTTGAGCTTTGTTTCTTGATTCAATAATATTTTTTTCAACTAAAAAAAAATCTAATCTATACATATAATTAATCAGTATTTTTTGGGTTTAAAAACTTAAAAATTTTTGAAACCATTTTGCCATTTCTAACATTAATAAAATAGAAAATAAAAACAGCCATAAATCCTATAATTAAACCAATTAACAATGGTATATAGTTATTACCCATACTCATTCAATCATTATCACTTAAAGAAACTAAAACAACTGGAACAGCTGCAATTGTAAATCCAGTACCTATAGAAGAAATTAAAAAAGGTTTTTTGACATTTAAGAATTTTATTAATAATGTTGATGAAAATAAACCAATAACAAACATCATAAATATAACAATTATAACTGGCAGCTGTTCTGCATTACCAAACATTATTAAATTTCTTACAGCATTAAACAAATCATAATTAACATTAAAGATATTTAAGATAATAATAAAAGAAACTCCAGGTATTAAAAAAAGAGCACCTGATAAAAATCCACCAAATAAATAACTTCAAATTTTTTCATCTATATTACTAAGATTAGCATTAAAAGGCATAAAAGTAATTCCTGTACCACCAATTGATGGTATTGGTAAATTTGCACCATTAAATGAAGAAGTAAATCTGATCATGATTGCTAAACCTAGGATTAATACAATAGAACCAATAAATAATAAAATATTTAATTTTTTGTCTTTTTCATCAATATTTTTAGAAAGCTGACTTCCTAATGGATATATAGGTAATGCTGGTTTTAATGTTTTTAAAAAAACTGGTATTGAAAATAAATTAAATGTTAAAGCAAAACCAAGAAATAAGTTACCTCAAGCATTTTGAATTATTCAATCATAAAAATAAATTATAAAAAATGAAATAACTGTTCATAAAACTAAAAAGAATGAAAATTTAAAAAATGAAACCATTCTTTCTTTAAAAGGAGTAGATCTTGAAAAAATATAAATATTATTAACAAATTTATCATAATAAGAAACGAATATTAAATAACACGATCCACTAAATCCTGCTATAAAATTAAAAATAGATAAAAAGAATGCATTTATAAATTGAATAAGGATAACTTTAAAATTATTTTTTTCTATTAAATCATCATTAATATAATTTATTTCTTCTTCTATTTCAATAATATTTTTGTTTAAATTATCTTGATTTATATCTTTATTATTATTGCTTTTTTTCATATTTTTCCTTATAATAATAACAATAATTTAAATTCAATTTTATTTTATATAAATATTAAAATTTATATAAATTTTACTATAATTTTTAATTAAAGTCAATTAACCATATGAGGTATATTTTGTTGAATAATTCCGAATATATTTTAATTAAAAATGAGAAATTAGATAACATAGTTTTTATTCACGATATTAGAAATTCAGCAAAAGATAGTTTTAATTTATTTAAAGATTTAGATTTAGATTATAATTACTATTCTTTTGACCTTCCTAATCACGGATCAAGTGAAGTTGATTTAGGTAGAGACATATCAATAAAATTAATTTTAGATAAAGTAATTGAATTTGTTACTACAAATAAAATAGATAAAATAATTTTTATATTGGATTCTATGCCTACTCTTTTTACAAAAGATTTGGAAGACCATTTTAATAGTGATATTAAAAGATTTATTTTAATAAATCCACTTAATAGATATATTAAATTCAGTAGTTTAATATATAAAAATGCCTTTTTTACTTTGAACAAATTAGAAAATTTATATTATGAGCAAAATATGATATTTAATATTAAAGAGCTTTTAAATAATCAAGAATGATTAAATTCAATACATGAAAAAAGAGAAAATATTTGAAAAAATGAAATGCAATTTAGATTTTTAATTAATGATATATTTTCTTGGAATAAAATTAATAAATATCTTAAAAAGATCAAAAAAATTAATAATAATTACGACATAATTTTATCTGAAAATGATATTTTTTGTGATTATAAGGAAAATTTAAAATTATTTTCTAATTTTCAAGCATCAACACACATTTTAAAAAATACAGGACACGATATTATTTGAGATAATAAAGAAGAATATATAAATATAATAAAAGGAATATTAAAATAAATGAAAAAAGCAATAAAACAAAAATTACTAAATTTGGTAAAAATTAATTCAATAGATTATTGCATAAAAAGTCAAATCTCTATGAGACATATTGATATTTTTAAATATATAAATAAAGAAGACTTTTTAAATTTTATTAATGGCGAAACATCAATAATTCCTATTTCTTCAGCTAGTGATATTGGTTATTTTGAATCTAATTTAAAGAATTCTAATAATATTGATGAATTTATTGAAATTGTAAATCAAAATAATTTAATTATTACAGATGCTAGAAAAGCAGAATTATCAATAAATTTTGAAAGTAACAAAAAAAAACATATTGCATTTTTTGTAGATCAAATTAGAAGTCATAAGAAAAAATTTATTTCTTTAAATAGGCTAGCTAAAAATTATTTTGAGGATACAACTGTTTGACCACTATATATTACACATCAATTCTTAAGAGGAAAAATAGATACTAATTCAGCTGTTAAAGCACCATTAATTTTATATAAGGTTGAAATAGTTGAAGAAGGAACAAAATTATTCATTAGAAAAATTCTTGATGAAAAATTTGTTAATGAGAAGATACAAGTTCTTATGAATAAAGAATTTCCTACAAATACAACAATTGAAGAGCTTTTTGAAAATATATCTTTTGAAAAGTATATTGAAAGATATCAGGGAATGCTAGGTTATGATGTTCCTTATGATACTAATAATTTACTTCCATTTGTTAATGAAGATGCTAAAAAAATAATTTCTGATGCTAGTTCATTTGAAATTTTACCATATTCATTAATTGGTATTTTTGAACCAGGCGGGAGTGCACTAGGCGAAGATCTTAAAAAAATAATCGATCAAGATGTTGATCCATTTGAAAATCAAATCGATAGTTCATTTAAATCTAATGAATATTTTGAAGATAAAATTATTAAAAATAATAATATTTTTGAGTTAACTCAACCTTTAAATATTTATCAAAAATATGCAGTCGCATCATCACTTTCTCAATCAACTGTTATTTATGGCCCACCAGGTACAGGTAAATCAGAAGTAATTTCTAATATTATTTGCAATGCATTAATAAAAGGTAAAACATCTTTAATGGTTTCAGAAAAAAAGGCTGCTCTTGAAGTTTTAACTGAAAGAATGAAGACACTCTCACAATTTGCACTTTTTCTTTATGACACAACAAATAAAGAAAATTTTTATAAAAAAATATCTAATTTAGATTCATTATTAGGTACTCAATGATATAGAGAACCATCAAGATTTTCTAAATCAGCTACAATCGAACCTATTAAATTTAGTCAAGATGAGTTAATGTTTTCTAAAAATTATGAAGATTGATATATAGAATTAAAAAATTTAGTTAATAAAAATTGAAAAATAGAAGATTTTTCAGATGGTATTTTTAAAATGGATTATAGTGAATATGATTTTCTTAAAAAGACTCTAGGTGAACAAATTTGTACTGAATGACTGCAAAATTATACTTCTCCTTTAACAAATAAAGAACAAAGTCTTTATGAAGATATAAAATCTATTTTTGATCAATATAATTTTTCTAAAATAGATGATTTCTTTATAAGTTATTTAGCAACTAAGAAATTTATAAAAAAATATGACCTACAAGGTGAAGATGAAACTTTATCAGATGTGAATAAAAATCTTAAATTTATTATTGATAAAATTAATTCAAAAACTAAAATGATTGAAAAATTTTTATTAGGCGGAAATAAATTAAACAACTTAATAAATAATTTTTTTATTTTTAAAGAGGAAAATAAAACAGTAGATTTTGATATTTTCAATGAGAAGAATCCAAAAGAAAAAATATTTTTTCTAAATCAATTAAATAGTTATATTAATTTTAAAAAAAGAGTTTTTGATAAAGATAGTTCTTTTATATCTCTATCAAATGACGAGATTAAAAAAATTATTTCAAAAGGTGAAATTTTTATTGATAAACACAAAAAAGCTATATCAAAAGATAATTGATTAGATTTTTTACAATCTAATTCAGACAAAATATCTACTTTTTTAGAAATTTATGAAAATAGTGAAAATAATGACAAAGAAATATTTTATGCTGAATTTATAATCAATCAATCTCTAATAAAAAATGTTGAAGATTCAAAATTAAATATCAAACAAATAAGAGCAGCTGATAGTAAAAAAGACGAAATACTTGAAATGATATATGATTTTAATCTTGATATAGATTCATTAAAGTCAACTAATATTAATGAACTTATTAAATATAAAGAAATGTTTAATTATGATTTCAATTTTTTACTTAGTCTTCATCAATTTAAAGAATTATATGAACCATTAAATCAAGAAATTATAAAAGAATGAGAATGAATATCTAAACCATATATAAAATCATTGTATTTAAACCCAATAATATTATTTGATTTTGATAAAATTCAACCTATTATTCAAAGAATAACAACACCCATTAATCATGATCAATTTTTAAAATTAAAAATAATATCTATGTGAAATAGAATTATCAATGAAAATCCTATGTTTTTAGAATTAAAAGGAATTCACTTACAAGATATAATCATTCAATTAAGAAAAGAATCTCAAAGAGCCGCTTCATTAGTAGAAGAAATAACTTTTAAAAAATATATTAATAATTTAAGAAATTATTTGATTAGATTATCAAAAGATGAAAAAAATGAAATAGCTAATCTATTAAGATTAGCATCATCATCTAGTCATCCACCAATAGCTCAATTTGTTAAAAAATACTATACATCATTAAAAAAATTATTTCCAATATGAGTAGCTAGACCAGATAATGTTGCTGATATGATTCCATTAATTAGAGATGAATTTGATTACGGTATTTTTGATGAAGCTAGCCAAATTTCTCTTGAAAGAGCATATCCATTAGTTTATAGAACTAATATTAAAGTTGTTTCTGGAGATGATAAACAACTAAAACCTTCTTCATTTTTTGCTAGTAAATTAGTAACAACTGATTTTGATATTGATGATTTTGATCGTGAGGATTCTTTATTAGAAAGAGCAAAAGTATCATGATGAAATGAATTTCATTTAAGAAACCATTATCGTTCAGAATCTAAACAATTAATAGAATTTTCTAATAAATTTATTTATAAAAATAACCTTGAAGTTGCAACAAAACGTGGAACAAATGATAAAGAATCTATTGAAGTTTATAATGTTAATGGTAATTGAGATCAAATAAATCAAAAAGAAGCTGAAAAAGTTGTAGATATATTAATTAATCAATATCAAAATTATGAAAAGATATTAATAATTACTTTTAACTCAAAACAATCTCAATATATTGAAAGTTTATTGATAGAAAACTCTTCAAAACTTCCAGATTCTCTTAAAGAGATGGTTGATAATGGACAAGTAATTATTACTAATCTTGAAAATGTTCAAGGTAATGAAGGTGATTTAGTTATTCTTTCAATTTCATATGGACCAAATAATCTTGGTGTTATTAAAAATAATTTCGGACCATTAAATACTAATGGTGGAATGAATAGATTAAATGTTGCTATTACAAGAGCTAGAAGTAAAATGATAATAGTAAAATCACTTTATGGATATCAAATAAAAGTTGCTAATGTAAATAATAAAAATGCAATAGTTTTTAAGAAATTTGTAGAATATATTGATGGCATTAATAATGAAAAAGGTATTGAAACAATTGAAAAAATAGAAGATTTTTCAACAAAAGAAATAGCTACATCTTTATTTGATGATAGTGAAGAAAATGAAAACATTGATAATAATAATTTATCAATTAATGATCTTGATGATGAAATTGAAAAAGAAACTGAAGTTGAAACACAATTATTTTCTGCACCAATAGTTAAAGAAATATATGGCGAATTAGTAAAAACTTTATCTGATAAATATGTTATTTCTAATGATTTTCCAGTTGGAAGTAAAAAAATAGATATATTAATTAAAAAAAGACAAACTAATGAAATTGTTAAAGCAATATTAATTTGCAAATGAAAAACAAATAGAACTGAAAAATTAACACTTGAAGATATTGATAGACAATATTTTTTAGAAGATAGAGGATATTCAACTTTTAGAATAAATGAATATGAATGAAATATAGATGGTCCTAAAATAATTACAAAAATAAAAAACAGTTTATCAAATACTAATGAAAACAGTTTGAATTATATTATTTGACAATCAGAAAAATAAATAAAAAAATCTTCATAAAGAAGATTTTTTTATTTATTATTAACAATACCTTTTAATCTATTCATTGAAAGAATTGCATATTTAATTCCTTGAATACCAAATCCAGAATCTTTTATTCCAAAGAATGGAAGAATATCTGGGCCCCTTGATGAAGATTTATTTATATTAACTGTTCCAGTTTCTATTTTAATAGCTATATCTTCAGCTAAATCTAAATTTTTTGTAAAGATAGATGCTTGTAAACCTAAATTAGATTTATTAGCTATATCAATTGCTTCTGATATGTCCTTGAACTTAATAATTGGTAAAATAGGCCCAAATTGTTCTTCTCATGCAACTTTAGCATTTAAATTAACATTAGAAATCAAAACAGGTGATAATAATGTATTTTCGTACTTTATATCATTATGTAATATACTGCCATTATTTTTAGCATCTTCTAATAATGATAAATTAAAATCTAATGATTTTTGATTAATTAAAGGTGTAATATTAGCTTTTTCATTAGTTGAATAATCAACAACTAATTTATCAATTTCAACTTTTAACTTTTCAATAAGAATATCATTAATACTTTCATGAGCTAATACTCTTTTTATAGCAGTACATCTTTGACCACTATATGAAAAAGCTCCGGCAATAATTTCCTTAACTGTCAAATCAATATCAGCATCTTCAAGAACAATAGCAGGATCTTTCCCACCAAGTTCAAGAACAATTGGGATTAAATTTATTTTTTTAGCAATATTCTTACCAACACCACTACTACCAGTAAAACTTATCATAGATATATTTTTATTAATGACTAAGTCATCTCCAATATCTTTTCCTCTACCAGTTATTAAATTTATTAATCCATTTGGTATGTTCTTTTCACTTAAAAGTTCAATAAATCTACATGTTACAATAGAACCTGCTGTGGGTGGTTTTATTACAATTGAATTACCACTAATAATAGCTGGTGCTATTTTAGAAATTAATAAATTTATTGGGTAATTAAATGGTGGAATTGCTAAAATAACACCTAATGGTTGTAAGATATATTTTGCAGTTTTTGTTTTAATTTTTAATTCTTCTGAAGTGAATGAAAGCGGATTTTTTGACATATCAATATAAGTATTAATAGTATCATCTATATATTCAGCACTTCTAATTATTTCTATTCTAGAATCTTTTTTATTTTTAGCTATTTCTCTAACCATAATATCAGCTAATTCATCAGCATTGTCTATTAAAACATTTTTCATAATATTCATGAAATCAATTCTTTTTTCAAGTGATACTTTTGATCATGAATTAAAACCTTCTAGAGCACTTTCATATGCTTTATCAATTTCAATTTTTGATAAACTTGGAATAGAACCAATAATAGTACCATCGTTAACATCTTCTATTTTAACTAAATTTTCATTATCAATAAATTCATTATTGATAAAAGATCTGTATCTTTTCATATTTCCTCTTTTTTAATTTTGATTATTTGTGTCATCATTTCATTTTATACACATATTAACTGCTGATTTTCATTTTTTATATTTTTTATTCATATCAATCTTACTTATTTCTGGTTTTATTTGATCAGGAGCAGGGAAATCAGGGATTAAATTTTCAACAGTCCACACATTATTACTAATGCCTATTAAGTAAAATATTCCTAATGCTGAAGTTTCTTTAGATACAGGTAAACTTATGTTTGATTGAAGCATGTTTGATAAAAATTGAATAAGATATTTATTATTACTAACACCACCACCAACATTAACAAATCTATCTTTTGATAAATTTATTTCTTTTTTGATAATATCAACAACATCTTTTATTTGATAAGCAATTCCATCTAAAGATGCTTTTATAATATTTTCTCTCTTTGTTTTCCTATTAATTCCAAAAATAGCACCACTAAAATTATCTTTTCAATAAGGAGCAGACAAACCGTGAAGTGATGGGACAAAGAATACATTATCATCGATAACTAAATTTGCATATCACTCTGATTCTGAATCTTTATATAATATCTTAAGATCATTTATTAATCATTGAATTACATTACCACAATTAAAAATAGATCCCTCCATTATGTAATTAATTTTTTCATCTTTAATATTACATGCTATTGAAGTTAATAATTTTTCTTTAGATAAAATTTTTTCATTACCAAGATTGCCTAAAATAAAGGCACCAGTACCTAAGGTAATATTAATATCACCTTTATTTCAACATTTTTGACCAAATAATGAAGCCTGCTGATCTCCTGAAATTGCTAAAATAGGTATTTTTAAGTCTTTGTTATTTGATGAAAAATATTCATGATATATATCACAATAATTTTCAGCAGAACTTCTTATTTCTGGCAAGATATTTTTAGGAATGTCAAAAAGTTCTAAAAGTTCATCATCTCATTGCATTGTATTTATATTAAATAACATAGTTCTTGATGCATTTGTATAATCTGTAACAAATGTTGTATTTTTAGAAAATTTGTAAACTAACCATGAATCAATAGTCCCTATTTTTAATTTATTTTCTTTTGCTAATTCTCTTGCGTTTGGAACATTATCTAATATTCATCTTATTTTAGTTGCACTAAAATAAGGAGAAATTATTAAACCAGTTTTTTCATAAATCATATCTGTATGAACTTTTAATTCATCACAATAATCTTTAGTTCTATTGTCTTGTCAAACAATAGCAGAATATATAGGCATTGATGTTTCACTATTTCAAGCAACAATAGTTTCTCTCTGATTACATATCCCAACACCAATAATTTGATCTAATCTAATATTACTTGAGTTAACAGCTTGTTGTAGAGAACTTAATTGTGAATTTCATATTTCAATAGCATCATGCTCAACTCAACCTTTTTTTGGAAATGACTGAGTTAAATAAATTTGTTTTTTATCTATAATGTTTCCATTAGTATCATAAATAATTGCTCTTGAAGTTGTTGTCCCTTGGTCAAGGGATATAATATATTTTTTATTATTTTTCATAATTATTTATTACTTTTTATTTTCTCTCTATCATTTATAATTTCTTTTGTTTTATCAAAAGGTTCTTCATCAATCTTTATATTCAATTTTTCTATTTTTAATTCTTTATAAATTTCTTCAAAAGCTTGTTTATTTCTTTTATTTGTTCTATCAACTGATATGGAATATAGTTTATTTAAATAAAGTATTATTAATTCTTTTTTATCATTATTTATTTTTTCTAAAAACTTAATCATTGTAGAAATATTTAACGATCTGATACTTAATAAATCTGGATTTTTTTCATAAAAATATTCTAAAAAAGAATATACTTCTAAAATATCTTTATCTTTTAAAACTATTTTATTTTTATTAAATTCATCACTGATTGTTTTACTTATAAAAAAACAATTAACTAAACCAAGTTCCAAAGTATCTTTAATTCAAATATTATTTATATTATAATTTTTAAAAAATATTTTTTCATCTTTTTTATTATCATAATAAGATTTATTGATTGTATTTTTATTATTTTTTTTATAAATTAATACTAGTTGTTCAATACTTAAAGATGTTATTTCTGAAAGAATTTCTATTGTTTTTAAATAAAATAAATCACTTTTTATTTCACTAACAATTTTTTGACTAACTTTAATAAAAGAATTTAAATCACTATCATCTTTAAAATTATATTTTTTAGATATTCTTTTCAAAAGAAAAATTGAAAAATAATCAACATTTTGAAGTATTTTTAAGGCTTTATCAATTCCGTCTTTATTATATATTTCATCAATATCTTTAAAATCAGAATCATAGTTAACTACAAATACATCATAATGTTTGTTTAAAAGTTCACCATTCTTTATACTAGCTTCAATTCCAGCTTCATCATTATCAAAACAAAGAACAATTGATTTTAAATCATATAATTGTTTTAATAGTTTTATATGTTCGTTTCCAAAACTAGTTCCCATTGTACAAACTATGTTTTGAATGCCAAGTTTTTCAATAGCAATAACATCCATGAAACCTTCTGCAATATAAATTTTTTCAGTATTAATATTCTTTACAACATTGTTTAGATTATATAAAGTTTTATTTTTATTAAAAATTTCTGTTGTCGGAGTATTTAAATATTTTGGCTCTTTATTATCAATGACTCTTCCACTAAAACCAATAATTCTATCATCGATATTATGAATTGGGAATATTATTCTATTATAAAAAAAAGAGTTATATTTTCCTTCAACAACACTACTTAATCCTGTTTTTTTAATATCTAAATTGTTATAACCATCTGATTCATTATTTAGAATATTTTCATTATTAGTTAGAAGATCAATAAGAATAGAACTATCTTTTGGAGCGAAACCAATATCATGTTTCTTAATTAATTCTTCAGTAATATTTCTAGAATATAAATATTTTAATGCATCTTTATTATCATTATTTTTAAGAAAATTTGAAAAATATTTTGATGCTTCTTCATTTATTTTGAAAAGATTATCATTTTTTTCACTAATAACTTTTAAGTTTTTGAAAGTTGAAAGATCAAAATCAACAATTTCCATGATTTTTACAGTTTCAAGAATAGCATCAAAAAAATTTATATTTTCATAGTTTTTAACAAAATTTATAGCATCACCAGCAGCTCCACAGCTGAAGCATTTATATATTTTTCTTTGTGGAGAAATAGACAGTGAAGGTTTTGTATCAGTATGAAAAGGGCAAATTGCTCAATAATTTGCTCCCTTTTTAGAAATATTTATATATTTTGATATAACTTTTTCAATATCAATTTTTTCTTTTAACTTATTAATTAATTCAAAATCCATTATATTTTAATGTATACTTCTTTCACTTAAAAATACTTTTAAATCATTAATATTAATTGTTTCTTGTTTCATACTATCTCGCTCTCTTATAGTTATTGAGTTAGTTTCTTTAGTATTGAAATCAATTGTTATACAATATTTTGTTCCAATAGCATCTTGTCTACGATATCTTTTTCCAATGTTTCCAGACGAATCATATATTGTACTTATTCCTAAATCTAATATTTTTTGATAAATTTCTTTAGATTCAACATCTAATTTATTATTTAAAGGTAAAACAGCAACTTTATACGGTGATAATTCAATTGGTAAAGTTAAAACTTCTCTTTCATTATCATCATTTATTTTTTCAATTTTATAATTATCATAAACAATAGCATACAATAATCTCTCAACACCAACAGAAGGTTCGATTGCGCATGGGACAATTTTATTATTTGTTGTAGTATCAAAATAATCTAATTCCTTTTTTGAAGCGCTTTGGTGCGATATTAAATCAAAATTTGATCTATCAGCTAGACCTCATAATTCACCTCATCCATGTGGAAAAAGATATTCAAAATCAATTGTTTTTGATGAATAATGTGAAAGTTCTTCTTTAGGATGATTATAAATACGAAGATTATCTTTGTCTATATTACATTTTTCTATTAGAAAAGAATTAATTTTGTTTTGATAATTATCAAAAATACTTTTATAATTTTCAGGACGATGAAAAAATTCTATTTCCATTTGTTCAAATTCTCTTGTTCTAAATATGAAATTACCAGGTGTTATTTCATTTCTAAAGGCTTTACCTATTTGTCCAACTCCAAAATCTAATTTAGCTCTTGTTGTTCTTTGGATATTTTTAAAGTTTATAAAAATACCTTGAGCAGTTTCTGGTCTTAAATATAATGTACTTTTTTTATCTTCAATTACACCTTGTTCAGTCTTAAATAATAAGTTAAATTTTCTAATATCAGTTCATTCTTCAGCTTTACAAGACGGACAAGATATTTTATTATCTTTTAAAATTTTTTGAACAGTTTCATTATCACTTTTTTCACTTATTGAATTGTCATCAACAAGCTTATCAGCTCTAAATCTATTTTTACATTTTTTACAATCAATAAGTGGATCTGAAAAGTTACTCAAATGTCCTGAAGCTTTTCAAACATCAGAATTTAAAATAATAGCTGAATCAAGACCATACATATTATCTACTTTAGTAATAAATTCTTTTCATCATAAATTTTTTATATTTATTTTTAATAAAACACCAATAGGTCCAAAATCTCAAGCATTTGCTAAACCATTGTATATTTCAGAACTTTGATAAATAAAACCATAATTTTTTAAATAATTAACTAAATCATTTTGATTAATTTTATTACTCATATTTAATCCTCATATCTATTACTATCAAAAAAGTCAATATCTTCATCTTCAAGTGGTTGATCAATATTTATACTTGGTAAATCACTTGTATTTTTAATACCGAAAATATCATAGAATTTATGAGTAACTGTATATAAAAAAGGTTTTCCAGGAGTAGTATCCCTACCAGCTTCAGCTATTAAATCTAATTCTAATAATTTTTGAATAGCAGGAGTAGGGTCTTTTTCTCTTACTTCTTCAACTTTAGATTTAGTACAAGGTTGATTATAAGCAATAATAGCTAAAGTTTCCATTACCCTTGCAGACAAAGGATTTTTATATTTTATTGTAATAAGATTAGAAAGAGAATCTCTATTAGAAGATTTTGAAAATAGTTTATATCTTTCACCATAATTCATAATATTAATTCCTCTAGATGAGTTATTTTCTAATTCTTTAGTTCATTCTTTAAGAATTTTTTTTATTTCCTTAATAGAAATATTTGTTACTTTTTTTAAATCACTTAAACCTAAACCAGCATTACCAGCAACGAAAAGAGCAGATTCCATTATTGATTTTATTCTATTAATATCATATGAATCTTCTATTTCAAGAGTATTTGAATCATCATCAAGTGAAAATAAATTTAAAGAAGATTCTTCATGATCTTCTTGAATATTATTAGTATTAATATCAATCTTTTTTTTATCCATTATTTATCCTTAATTGTTGTTTTTAAATTAGAAAGAGCTTCTTTTAAAATTTCATCACTTTTTTTAATAGCTTCATTAACTTCAATTAAATTTTCGTCTCTTGTTATATTTTTATTTAAATTTTTAGTAATGAAAATCGGATCATTATGATTTTCTTGCTCAATAGTAATCAAACCATCTTTTTCTAAAACTAATAATGAAACAAAAACACCACATGCATATTCAAAATTAAATATATTCTTATCAATAGTTTTAAAATAATCTTCAATTAATAAGCTAGTAAAAGTTGTTTGATTTATAAATTCAATAATATCATTTTGAATTTTTTCAACATCAATTTTATTAACTTTTATTAAAAAAGGAACTTCAACTTTATTTTGTCTTTTTTTAACTAAAACATTTCTTCAAGAATAAATAATTTTATCTATACTAATTGATTTTGCTAAAGGAGCATCAGGAATATTTTCAAGATAATATTTTTCATATTCATCTTGTAATTTAGATATTTTTTTAAATCTTTCAAATTGCTTTTCTCTAAGTTCAGAAACAACATTTTTATATTGTGCATATAAAAAGATTCTTCTTTTGAATTTTTCAATTTCAAATTCTGTTTCATTTTTATTAGATTGAGGATTTAAATGAGGTATTAATGTTTTAGCTTTTAAATCAATTAAATAAGTAGCCATCAGTATAAAATCACTAGCTTCATCAATTAATATATCTTTAATATTTTGATTAATATAATCTAAATATTGTTGAGTAATCTCAGAAATATTGATTTCCATAATATCTTTTTTATGATCTTTTATCAAAGAAACAAGTAAATCTAAAGGGCCATCAAAAATATTCATTTTAAATTCATTAGTATTAATAATTTTTTCCATTTCTGTTGTTTCCTAAAAATATATTATATTTAATTTTTTATTCTAAATTACTAATTTTATCAATTCTTTTTTGATGTCTTTTTTCAAATTCAGCTGAATTATAAATATTAATATACTCAATAACATCTTCAAATTTTATTTCTCTTGATCCAAAGACAATAATATTTGCATCATTATGCTCTTTACTTAATTGAGCTGTTGATTTATTATAAACAATAGCAGCTCTTATATTATCAATTTTGTTCAAAGCTATACTAATTCCAATACCAGTTCCACAAATACCAATACCAAACGACTTTTCATCATTATTAACATTTTTAGCAAGTTTTACTGCAAAGTCTGGATAATCAACACTAACAGTAGAAGAATCAGTTCCTAAATCAATTATATTTATCTTAGATTGATTTTTTAATTCTTTAATAATATATTCTTTCAGATCATATCCAGCATGATCTGATGATATGTATATTTTATTTTTGTACATTTATATATCTTTCAAAAAATTTATCTACATCTTTAGCAGTATCACCATATCTTAAAATTTTTCATTCATCAATATCAACAATTGTTGAAGGAATATTCGATATAATTTTATCTTTTAATGTTTTATTAACATACATTATTTTATCATTATCTTTAAATTCTTCATATACATCTTCAATAGTTTTATGAAGTAAACAGCCACTTATATTAGCACTAGTTGAATACATTGAATCAACATGATGTAATAATTGATTAATTAAAAAAGTTGTTGGGTTTCTATATGCTATTTTATTTATAATAAGTGTAGTTCTTCCAGGCCAAAATTCTGACATAAATTTTATTTGTATAGGACTTAATATTTCTAATAATGATGAAATATTGATAAATTTTATAAATTTTTTATTTCTATCTCTCTTTTTAGCTTCATATAAAACTTCTTCATTCAAGGCGCAAAAACCAATTGTAGTATCTGTTTCAGTGCAAAGGATATTACCTTTTTTTAATCATTCAACTATTTCTTTTAAATCTTTTGCTTCTTTTTTAAACATCATATAAATTTTTAATTATTAAAAAACGATTTTTATTAAAGTAATCATTAATAAAATCAAAATTTTTAATATCCTTATCTTTTAAATATTCTTCTAATTTCTCTTTTTGATTATATCCAATTTCAAAAATTATTAAATTTTTTTTATTTAGATAATTTTTAGATTGTTCTAATATTTGATAATAAAAATCAAAACCATCATTATCAGCAAATAGTGATTTTTCTGGATCAAATTTTTTTGCTGTTTCATCAACATAATCATCATCTCGTTTTATATATGGAGGATTCATAAGGATTACATCAAATTTTGAATTAATATTTTCAAATAAATTGGAAATAGTCACTTTAGTATTCTTGATGTTAAATTTTTTTATATTATCTTGAATATTACTAATCGCATTGTTATCAATGTCAACTAATTCAACATATGAATTTTTGTATTCTAAAGCAGCAGTTAGTCCAATATTACCTGAACCACTACATAAATCTAAAATATTAATTTTTTCTTTTAAATTAATATTATCTTTTAAAATATCAATAATTTTTTCAGTTTCATATCTCGGACAAAAAACATTATCTTTAAGAATAAAATCTCTAGAATAAAAATTTTTTGTTTTTGAAAAAAAATTTAAGGGTGTATTTTTTAAATATTCATTTAAAATTTTTAAAAAATATTCTTCATCTTTTGCATTAATTTTTGAAAATTGATGCTCATAATAATCATTAATATTCTTAATTTTTGAATTTACAATATATAAAATATCTAAAGAGATATTTTCAGGTAAATTATTTTCTTTAAGAATCTTATTTCCTTTATAGAGAATTTCCTTATTCGTCATACATTATACCAATATTTAACATTAATGTAGATTGCTCATTAGCTATTAAAGGATCTATTATTTCATTCATATTTCCATTTTGCATTATTTCATCAAGTTTATTTAATGTAAGTAGAATACGATGATCACTAATTCTATTTTGAGGATAATTATAAGTTCTTATTTTTTCAGAACGATCACCTTTACCAACTTGTTCTTTTCTTTTACTTGATAATTCTGAATTTCTTTTTTCATTTTCAAATTCTCAAATTTTACTTCTAAGCATTTTCATAGCTGTATCTCTATTAGAGTGTTGTGATTTGCCTTCTTGACAAGCTGCTACTATGCCTGTAGGTAAATGAGTTAATCTGACAGCTGATTCGGTTCTATTAACATGTTGACCACCAGCACCACTAGCTCGATAAGTATCTTCTCTAATATCACTTTTTAATATTTTTATATCTAATTCATCTTGTTCTGGTAAAACAGCAACAGTTATTGTTGATGTATGCACTCTACCTTTAGATTCTGTTGCAGGTACTCTTTGAACTCTATGAACACCTGATTCAAATTTCATTTTACTATATACTTCATTCCCTGATATTGAAAAAGAAATATAATCATACCCATGAGCTTGGTTTTTTAAATCAAGAATAGTTAGTTTTCAATTTTGAGATTCAGAAAATCTTTTATATGCTTCAAATAAATTTAAAACAAAAATTGCTGATTCATCTCCACCAGCTGCCGGTCTCATTTCTATAATAACGTTTTTATCATTATTGGGATCAGTAGGTAATAAAGCAATTGTTATTTCTTCTTCAATAAGTGGTATTTGAACTTTATATTGATTGATTTCTTCTTTTGCAAAATCAACCATTTCCTCTTCTGAACTTTTATCAATTACAATTTTTTCAGCTAATTCATAATCTTGAATAATTGATTTATATTTATAAAATAAAGAACCAACCTTATTCATGTTTTTCATTTGTTTTTTTATTTGTGTAGTTCTCTCAAATGTAATTGTTTCATTTTCAAGTTCTTTTTCTAATGACTCTTTTTTTTCATTAACTTTTATTAATGTATTAAAAAGTTTTATATTATATTGCATAATTTACCTACTATTTAATAAAAAGCACCAGGTAATCTAGTGCTTTTTATTATTCTAAAATTTATTTATATTTTATCAAAACCGAATGAATCGATAGCTTTTCTAACTTTTTTAGTTTTTTCAACTTTTGTTGAAATTCTTTCTTTTCCAATTTCAAATTTTTTCTGTAATTTTTCAGATCTTCCACTAAGTGATTTTCCTGAAGTTTTACCAATATAAAATGGATGACATTTAGAACATACATCAACACTATAATTAGCATCTTTTAAAGTTGTTTCAATAATAAATGAATTACTGCATGATCCGCAAAGAAAATTGCATGTTTGTGATTCTGTGTGTATTTTTTTCATTTTTTTCCTTAATTATACTTTTAGTATAATATGTTTTGTAATTTTATAATCTTATGCTTATTATTATGAAACATATAAATTATGTACTTTTGTTTTATAATTTTTTTATTATTTCTTTTTTAGCCATTGTATTTACCACCATATCTATATCCTTTTGATATTAAATTTTTTGCATATTTAATTAATTCATTTGGATTACCGTCACGATAAACAAGAGAATTATCAATATATAAAGCATATTCGTGTCCAAATCTTCCAAAATAAAAAACTTTTTTTGCTTGTGCTTGTTGAACTAATGGAACAGTAATACCAGCAACAATACCACCAGCAACTAAAACTGAACCGGTTATAATTAGACCTACTTTTAATCCTTTATTCATACTCTTTAATCTCTCTTTCATACTCTTTAATCTCTCTTTCATATTTTTTTAAAAAATCTTCTTTTTATTTAGCAACAGGTTTAGGTTTAACTTCTTCTTTAGACGCTTTAGCAACAGGTTTAGGTTTAACTTCTTTTTTAGATGCTTTAGCAATAGGTTTAGGTTTAACTTCTTCTTTAGATGCTTTAGCAACAGGTTTAGGTTTAACTTCTTCTTTTACTTCAACTTCTTCAATAATAGGTTCAGGTTCAATTTCTTCTTTTACTTCAACTTCTTCAATAATAG
>SAMEA5043647__coassemble_579_pt1 | contig 77348 bp, 136 predicted proteins | sample SAMEA5043647__metabat2_low_PE_002 | metagenome-assembled genome bin SAMEA5043647 (sample SAMEA5043647) | Gadus morhua | reverse complement strand
AATAATGATGTTGTTGAAACTATAGCTGATGATACAAATAATGAAGAAATCAATAATGATGTTGTTGAAACTATAGCTGATGATACAAATAATGAAGAAACTAATGAAATTGAGAATGATAGTCTTTCTAAAGACGAAAATGATTCATCAGACAAGAAAAAAGATGGTAAAAAAGCTGCTACTAAAACAACAGACGATGCACTTAAAAATAAAGATAAACTTTTAAAAAAATATAAGGATAAAATAAAAGAACTTCAAAAAAAAGAAGAAGATTTTTTAGAATTTGAACTTAATCAACTTTTATTAAAAAATACAAAATTAGAAAATGAAAAATTAAAATTAGAAAATGAACAATTTAAAGCTTCATTAAAGAAAAAGTAAAAATAAAATAATAAAAAAAAGATATAAAAAAATTTTTATATCTTTTTTTATATTTATTGTTTTAATTTATAATTATATTAGAAATTGAGAGTTAATCATGAGCTATAGTGCAGATAATATAAAAGTTCTTCAAGGACTTGAAGCTGTTAGAAAAAGACCAGGAATGTATATTGGTTCGACCGATATAAAAGGTTTGCATCATCTTGTTTGAGAAATTTTTGATAATTCTATTGATGAAGTTTTAGCTGGATATTGTGATGAAATTAGATTAACTATTCATAAAGATAATTCAATTGAAATTTCTGATAATGGTAGAGGAATCCCGACTGAGATAAATAAGACTACAAATATTTCAACTGTTGAAACAGTTTTTACTAATCTTCATGCTGGTGGAAAATTCGATAGTAAAACTTATCAAGTTTCAGGTGGATTACATGGGGTTGGTTCAAGTGTTGTTAATGCTTTAAGTGAATTTTTAACATGTACAGTTTATCGAAATAAAGAAATTTCAGAAACTAAATTTATAAATGGTGGAAGTGAAACTTCTCAAAAACTGACTAAAATTGGTAATACTAATAAAACAGGTACTCATGTTATATTCAAACCAGATAAATTAATTTTTGAAACAATTAAATTTGATCCAAAGATAATTGAAGATAGATTAAGAGAAGCTTCTTTTTTATTTAAAAAATTAAAAATCATTTTTAATGATGAAATTAATAAAAATAAAATGACTTTTTATACAGAAAAAGGAATTATTGAATTTGTTGAATATATTAATCAACATAAAGAAAAAACTTCACCTGTTATTTATTTAAAAAATTCTTTTAATGATATTGAAGTTGAAATTGCTATTCAATATAGTAATGATCTATCTGAAACTATTGTTTCATTTGCAAACTCAATTAAGACAATTGAAGGTGGTAGTCATGAAACAGGGTTTAAAACCAGTTTAGTAGATGTTTTTAATGAATATGCTAAAAAATGAAATATTTTTAAAGCAAAAGATAAAAAATTTGATTCATCTGATGTTAGAGAATCAATAGCAAGTGTTATTTCCTTAAAGATCCCAGAAGCTTTAATAAGTTTTGAAGGTCAAACTAAAAATAAATTATACACACCATTAGCTAAAGAAGCTGTTAGAAAAGTTTGTGAAACTCAACTTAAATTTTGATTTGAAGAAAATAGAAAAAGTGCAACAATACTAATTAACAAAGCTTGTGAAGTTAGAGATATTAGAGAAAATGCTAGAAAATCAAGAGAAGCATACAAAAAAACAAAAAGTAAAACACCAGAAAGAATGCTTTCAGGAAAATTAACACCTTGCCAAGATAAAAATCCGAAGAATTCTGAAATTTTCTTAGTTGAAGGTGATTCTGCTGGAGGAAGTGCTAAACTTGGTAGAAATAAAAAAAATCAAGCAATATTACCTTTAAAAGGTAAGGTTATTAATACTGAAAGAACAAAAGTTCTTGATGTTTTAAAAAATGAAGAAATCAACACAATTATTGCATGTTTAGGAACTGGAATTTTTAAAAATCTTGATGTTTCAAAATTAAAATATCACAAAATTATTATTATGACAGATGCTGATAATGATGGAGCTCATATCCAAATTTTATTATTAACATTATTCTATCGATATATGAAACCATTAATTGAAGAAGGTCATATTTATATAGCTCTTCCACCTTTATATAAAATTTCTAATAAAAAGAATACTAAATTTCAATACGCATGATTAGAATCAGAACTTAATGAAATTAAAAAAGAATATACTGATTATGAAATTCAAAGATATAAAGGTCTTGGAGAAATGAATGCTGATCAATTATGAGAGACTACAATGAATCCAGAAACTAGAAAATTAATTAAAGTAACGATTAGTGATGCTATATTAGCTGAAAGACAAGTTTCAACATTGATGGGTGATAATATTGTTTCAAGAAAAGAATGAATTGAAAAAAATATTAATTTTAATTCTGATGAAGGGTTTTAATGTCTAATACTAATAAAATTATCATCAAAAATTTAGATGAAGTAATTAATGAAAGTTATAGCAGATATGCAAAATATGTTATTCAAGAAAGAGCATTACCTGATATTAGAGATGGTTTAAAACCAGTTCAAAGAAGAATTTTATATGCTATGAATGATTTAAAAATAACTCATGATAGACAATATAAAAAATCAGCTAGATCAGTTGGTGAAGTAATTGGTAAATATCATCCACATGGAGATTCATCAATTTATGAAGCTATGGTTCGAATGAGTCAAGAGTGAAAAAATAATATCCCTTTATTAGATATGCATGGTAATAAAGGTTCTATTGATGGTGATAATGCTGCTGCTATGCGTTATACTGAAACAAGATTAAGTAAAATTTGTGATTTGATGTTAAATAATATCGAAAAAGATACAGTTGATTTTATTAATAATTTCGATGATTCAGAAATTGAACCAGTTTTTCTTCCGTCTCTTTTTCCTAATCTTTTAGTAAATGGTGCTACTGGAATAGCAGCTGGATTTGCTACTAATATATCACCTATGAATATTTCAGAAGTATTTGAAGCAATTATCTTTTGTGTAGATAATAAAAATGCTTCTGTTGAAAAAATTATGAAAATAGTAAAAGGTCCAGATTTTCCAACTGGTGGTATTGTTCAAGGTTTAAGCGGAATTTATGATGCATACCAAACCGGCAAAGGTAAATTCATTATTAGAGCAAAAATAATTGATAAAGAACTTAAAGACAAAAAATATAATCAATTAGTTATTACAGAAATCCCTTATGAAACTAATAAAGCTAATATCATTAAATCAATAGATGATATTATTATTAATAATAAAATTCCTGGAATACTTGAAGTAAGAGATGAATCAGATAGAAACGGAATTAGTATTGTTATTGATATTGATAAATCAAAATCATTTGATATTTATAAAAAATTTCTTTATAAAAATACTCAATTACAAATAATTTATAATCATAATTTCGTTTGTATTGATAATAAAACTCCTGTTTTAATGCCTTTAAACATTGCTATTGAAAAATTTATTAATCATGCAATTAATATTATTGTTAAAACAAATAAATATGATCTTGATAAATTTTTAAAAAGAAAAGAAATTGTTTCAGGTTTAATTAAAGCAGTTTCAATATTAGATGAAATTATTGAATTAATTAGAGTTAGTTTTAATAAAGAAGATGCTAAAAAGAACTTAATAAATAAATTCTTTTTTACTAATAATCAAGCTGAAGCAATTGTACTTTTAAGATTATATAAATTAACATCAACTGATATTTCAGACTTAAGAAAAGAATTAAGTAATCTAAATGAAAAAATTGATAAATTACAATTATTAATTAATGATAAAAATATTCAAGAAAATGAATTAAAAGCAATTATTAGAAAATTTAATGAAGAGTTCGGATATAAAAGAAGAACAGTTATTGAAAAAGAAATTGAAAAAATTGTAATAGAAAATAGTGATATTTTAGATAATAAAAATTGTTATCTAATGGTTACTAGAGATGGTTATATTAAATCAACAACTAAGAAATCAATTGACTCTTCTGTTTATGGTTCATATATATTAAAACCAGGTGATATTTTAGTAAATATTTTTGCATCAAATAGTCAAAATCAAATTGTTTTAATAACATCACAAGGTAGATATATAAATATTCCTGTATTTAAAATTGAAAGTTCTAAATATAAAGAACCAGGAACTCATTTAAGTAGTTTTGTTTCTTTAAATCAAAATGAAAAAATTATTAATAGTTTTAATGTTTCAAACTTAATTAGTGATGATCGTAAAATAATTATTATGACAAAAAATGGTTATATTAAAAGACTGAAAATTTCTAGTTTAACATTTTCTAATAATATTAAATCTGGGAATATTATTAATTTTAAAAATGATGATGAAATAGTTTCAACAACAATTCAAAATGAAGAAAAAGAAATAAGTGTCTTTACAAAAAATGGTTTTTATTCAAAATATTTAATTGATGAAATAGCTATTACTAATAAAACTAGTATGGGTATTAAGGCTATTAAATTAAAAGATAATGATGAATTAAAATCATTCTTTATTTTTAATGATGAAAAATATTTTTTATTAGCAACAAATCATGTTTTTAAAAAAATAAAGATAGAAGAGCTAAAGCTAACAAAAAGATATAATGAGCCTAAAAATATTTTAATAGAAGTTCATAAGAAAAATAATAGTATTATTAATACGACTATTTTTAAAGATAATTTTATTTTTAATATTTTATATGAAAATAATGAGTATATAAATAGTGAAATAGATAAAATATCTACTACTGATTTGAAAAATAAAGTTATTAAAGAAGTGTATTTAGATGAATATATTTTTAATAAGCAAAATGATTCAGATGAAATCTAAAATAAAAAAATGATTATTAATAATAATATATTCAAAAACTCAAGTATTTATTATAAAATATTTATACACCTATAGAAAGGATAATATTCATGGATAATTTTAAAAACAATATTGATTTATGTAGAAAACTTTTTTTAGAAGTTTTGGATACTAACGATTCAAGAATAGCATTTATTGAAAATGCTTTAGCAGATGAAAATTATTTCAATAATTTACCTATTGATAAAAAATCTAAACTTGATGAGGCTCTTGAAATATTAATTTCAAATGCAAGAGTTGATGAAATTAGAAAAATGCAACAAGCTCATTTTGGACCTCTTCTTGGTAAAATAAATTCTCTTGATATAGAAGCTCTTATTGAATTATTAAAAAATGATGAAAATGCATTTATTGATTATATTCAATTATTAACTATTTTCTATTTTAGAAAAGATATTGAAACTGAAAATCATCACCATGATAAAATCCGAGACTTAATGGATGTAACCAGTAAAAAAATAATAAAAATAATTAAGGAATAAAAAATATGAACAAAAAAACACTTTTAGCTTCAATAGTATTCGCTGTTGTACTTTTAACATTAGCAATAACAGGAGCATTCTTTTGTAATTGAGCAGGATACTTAATACCTCTTGCAATAGTACCAATAACAATATGAGCATTTAGAAATAAAAAATATTTTTCTATGAAATTTAATAAAGAATTAAGAACAACTAAAAACGCTTAATTAATTTAATAATAAAAAAATCTTTGATATTTCTCAGAGATTTTTTTATTATATAAACTATTTTTATATATTGTAATGATTCTAATATGTAAATAAAAAAAGTCAATGAATCTTTAATGCTTATGTTAAGCATTAAAAAATTATTTAAAATTAAGAAAAATTTGGATGTAAAACAAAAATGCAATATAAAGTTAAATGTAAAGGCTGCGGAGTTTTTTTAAATGATGAAATTGATTCATTAGGATATATTCCAAATAACATTGATGAGAAAAAAAGATTATGCCAAAGATGTTTTTCTATTAAAAATTACAACAAATTAATAACAACTAAAAATGATTCATCTATTTTAGTTGAAGATGTTATTAAAAATATTGATTTTAAAAAACATCAAATATTTTTAATTGTTGATATTTTAGATCTTAAAAATTCACTTATGCCAGAGTTTAAAGATAAGAATGTAAATATTATTTTTAATAAAATGGATTGTCTTCCTTTAAAATATGATGTTGAAATAACTGAAAAAAATATTATTAGTCTTTTAAATAAATACGGATTTGAATATAACAAAATTTTCTTTGTTTCAGCTTTGAGAAAGAAAAATCTAAATAGAGTTTATGAAGAAATAGAAGATGTTACTAATATAGATAAGAAGAAATCAATTTTTGTTGGTAAAACAAATGTTGGAAAATCTTCACTAATAAATAGTTTATTAAATAAGAAAATAGATTTAGATATTACGATTAGTCCATATTTAAATACAACTCTAAATATCAATCAAATAAAATATAAAAGAATCTATATTTTAGATACTCCTGGGATAACAAACAGTAATTCAATTTTGAATTGAATTAGTCAAAGGGATATTAATAATGTTATTTATAAAAAAATTAACAAAGTTAGAAATTTTCAAATCAATCATAGTCAAACTTTATATGTTGAAAACTTTTTAAAAATAAATCTAGAAGCAATTGATCCGTTTAGTATCAGTTTTTATATTAATGACGATCTAAAAATTATTAAAGCTAAATATAATAATGAAATTTCTTTAAGACCAAATAATGATACATTGATCAACTTAATTGATAATGATTTAAAATCATTTAAATTTAAGCTTAACAATGAAGTTAAAAATAATTTAACTATTTCTAATCTTGGTTTAATTTCTATTAAAAAAGGAATTGAAGATATTGAAATTATTACTCATAAAGATGTTGATATTTCACTTTTAGAATATTCAATAATATAAGGAACAATATGAAAGTAATTCTTTTCGGCGGAAGTTTTAGTCCTATTCATCAAGGTCATATATCAATAGCAAAAAAAGCTCAAGAGCACATTTCAGCTGATAAAGTTATTTTCATACCTTCTTTTGTTTCTTTCGATGACAAAACTTTAATTTCTAATGAAGATAGAATTAATATGATTAATTTAGCTATTGATTGTAATGATGATTTTTATTTATCAAATTTTGAAATTCAAAATAAAAAAATAAATTATACTATCGATACAATTAATCATTTTTTAGTTGAGTATAAAAATGATGATATTTATTTATTAATGGGTAGTGATTTACTTATTAATTTTAAAGATTGAAAAGATTATGAAGATATTTTAAATAAAGTTAAAATTATTTGTTTTAATCGTAATGATGAAAATATAAAAACATTAATTTCTAAATATAGTGAAAATATTATTTACATTGTAGAAAATGAAAATAAACACATTAGTTCAAGTGATATTAAGAATAATTTTAGATATGAATACTTAGATAAAAAAGTAAAAAATTATATCAACCAAAACCTTATTTTCTTAAAAGACTATATTAAACCTGATTTTGTTTTTAATTTTAAAGATTATAATACTGTTTTTTCAGTTTTAGATGAACGTTATAAACATATGATGAGGACAAGTTCTATGGCTAAGATTATTGCTAAAAATAATAATCTTGAAAATATAGATGAAATTTATCAAGCAAGTTTAATTCATGATCTCTTTAAAAATATGGATAAAAATATTCAAATCCAAATTTTTAAAGATATTTATCCTGATAAAGATATTATTTCATTTAAAGTACTTCATGGTCCAATTGCTGCTTGATTTTTAGAAAAATATTTATTATATGAAAACAAAAATATTTTAAGAGGAATTAAAAGACATACAATGCCATATAATTTTGATTATCCAGAGCATGAAATATCTATACTTGATAAAGTTGTATATTGTGCAGATAAATTAGAACATTTGAGAACTGATAAAGATGTTAATAATATTGATAAAATAAGAGAAATGGTTAATATAGATATCAATAAAGGTTTTGATTTTTTATATAATCAATTAAAAAAATAAGGACAGATGAAATGATTGGTATCATTATTGCTATGGAAAAAGAAGTTACTGATGACTTTTTAACTCATACTAAGTTTAAAAAAATTTATAATCATAAAATAAAATCAAGAAAATATTATATTTCTGAAACAAGTAGTGGTGAAAACATTGTTATAGGATTTTCTGGTATTGGTAAAACTAATGCTGCAATTTGTGCAACACAAATGATTGCTAACTTTAATATTGATCTAATTGTTAATATTGGGTCTGCTGGAGCTTTTGTAGATAGTTTAAACCTATTTGATGTGGTTCTAGTTAATAAGAATTATTATTTTGATGTGGATTTAACAGCATTTGGTTATGAATACGGAGTTTTACCAAAACAACCACTTTTTTTTAGTACAGATTCATTTAGTAATAAAATAATAAAAGAAGTTTTAAAATCTTTTAATAACTTTAATACTATGAATGGGACTTGTTCAACTGGAGATTCTTTTTTAACTAATCAAAATTTATCTAAATATAATTTTTTTCTTAAAAATAATCCAGATGTTATTGATATGGAAAGCTGTAGTATTGCTCAAACATGTAATGAATTTAAAGTAAAATTCTCTTGTATCAAAATAGTAAGTGATTATTTATTCTCAAAAAAGAAAAGTTCTAGCGAATTTGATGATAATTTAAAAAAAATAGCAATTATGATTTCAGATATCATATATAATATTTCAGAAAAGTTAGTTTTTGAAAATTTAAAATAATTTTTATGTGCTATTAGCTCAATTGGATAGAGCATTTGGCTTCGGACCAAAAGGTTGAGGGTTCAAATCCTTTATAGCACGCCATTTTAAAAACTAAATAATAAAAAAAGAGTTAACTATAGTTAACTCTTTTTTTATTATCAAACAAATATTTCTTGAATTTTTAAGATTTTTTAGATTTCTTTTTATCTTCTTTTTCAGGTTTAGATTTCTTAGGTTCCTTTTCAGGCTTAGATTTCTTAGGTTCTTTTTCAGATTTAACTTTTTTATCTTCTTTTTCAGGTTTATCTTTTTTAGGATCTTTTTCAGGTTTAGCTTTTTTAGGATTTATTAAATCGTTATTTTCTCTTGCGCTATTTGATTTTTCTAATGAATTTTTACGAATAATAATACCACTTGAAATACCACCGATTAAAATAAGTAATGTAATTAATCCTAAAATACTTAATATAGGTATCATAACTGTAAAGTTATTCATATATCCAATATCAATATGATATGCAATACTCGGGAATATTCCATCACCACCAGGTGGGATAATTGGAACGCCTCCAACACTATAATTTTTTAACAAAACAAATTCAAGTTGTAATTCACCACTTCAGTCATCAGCTAATTCAATACGTACTGCGATATTTTCTAATTCATTAAAACCTGCAGTTGGATTTATTATTTCAACAAATCTTAAAACATTAGCAGATGGTTTAAATCAATTTAAAGGTTTACCAGTTACTTGATCATTCGAAGCATATTCACTTTTAACTGTCAATGAATTAACAACATCACTTGGTAATTGATTTTTAGCATCAACAAAAACATTTCTTTCTGAAGCTGTTATATATGTTGATAGATTTTCAACTCTTGTGTTTAAATTTTGATTGTTTGTATCACTACTGTAGCTAGATAATTTATTTTGATTATCAAAAGCAACAATACTTAAAGCTGCCACAGAACTTAAAGCTATTGTTGATAGAAATAAACTATTAATTATTTTAGTTCTTTTTTTCATTTTATATTACTCACATATTAATAATATTACAATTTATATTTTAACTTTTTTTTAATTTATTTCAATATAAAAATTTTATTTTTAATAAAATAATAAATATAAAATTAATTATTAAGGATTAAATTTATGAAAATATCTAAATATATCAATAAATATGACTATATCGGTTACTTTACAAAACCGAAAAATACTTGATTTTTTTCAAATTCAGAAATTGAATTTGTTTTTAATTCTTTAATTAAAAAAAATAATATTGAAAATAATTTTGATATTTATGATGAATTAGAAAATGATGGAAGTGATGAAAACGATAGTTATAATTACTATGAATTATATAAAGAAGCCTTATTAAAAGGTGAAATTAAAAAAGATGATGATGATCCAAGAGTTTATGAAGGTAATATTATTGATGAAAAAACAAAAGAATTTATTACTATTGAATATCCTGAAATTACATTAATTATTGATTTTGATAGTCCTGAATACCGATGAAAATCAATTGAAGAACTTTTTGAAATTTCAAAAAAAATTATTAGTGAAAATGAAAATGTTATTATTTTTCAACCAACACTTATTTATAATGATTTAATAACAAGACCAGATGCTTTTATAAAAACAAAAAATGATATTCATATCATTGAAACAAAAGGAACATCTACTTCTAAAATTAATCATTTTTTAGATATTTTTTTCCAATCAAAAGTAGTTGAAAAAGCTGTTAAAGAAGCTATAAATAAAAAAGAATATAAATTGAATTTTTACTATTCTCTTTGCTTAGTTAAATATGAAAAATTAAATGCTAAAGATATAAGTTTTATTCTATCGAGTAGTTTTAATGCAACAAAAACATTTACATCTCCTAAACAAGGTAGTATGTCTGATGAAGAATTTATTAAAGAAAAAGGTGAGAAAAAAATAGGTATTCGTTTCGATAAAAAATCAGAAGAAACTTATCAAATAACTTTTAATAAATGTGTTAGAGGGGACTATAGTGATTTTATTAATGAAAATGATAAACAAATGAAAGATATAAATGATATTTATGAAACGTTTAATGAATGTTTAGATGAATTGAGATTTGTTAAAAATGAACAAATGAATTTTTATTTAGAAAAGAAAACACAACCATTTCCTACTTCATTTTTTCCTTCTTGAAGAGATAAAGGTAAATATAAAAATTCTTCACTTTGACCATTATTAAAAAATTATTATGCTGCTCATGGATTTAAAAACTTTCTTTATAGCGGTAATTCAACTGAACAATCAATAAAAAATATTATTGAAAATTATGAAGAATCTAATTTAAATATTAATGAAATTAAAGAAAAAATTTTCTTCAAAGGAATAAGTAAAGATTGATTTGATAATAATAAGAATGATATTACTGTTCTCCAAGATGGAATTGACTTATTTGCTAAATTAAAAAATAAAAAAGTTTATTTTGATTTTGAAACAATCAACTCAGCTATTAGAGCTTTTGATGATACGACTCCATTTACTCAAGTTGTTACACAATGTTCAATTTTAATTGATCGAGGCGAAGGTTTTGAAGATGCTATTTGTAAAAATTTATTGACAGATCCATATGATATTAAATTATCTTTCTTTAAAGAAATAGTTGATGAATTATTTCAAGGGAATGATTATTCTTATGTTGTTTATAATATTACTTTTGAAAGAAGTAGATTAAACGAATTTAAGAGATATATTAATGATGAAGAATATACAAATAAAATTGATATTATTATTGATAATTTATTCGATTTAGCTGATTTTTTTGATTTCACTAGAAATAAACAAAATATTTTTTTAAAAAAATTACAAGGATATTATTCAATTAAAAAAGTATTGCCAATTATTAAAAATGAATATCCTGATATTTTTAATCAAACTAAATGTATTGATTATAAAAGTCTTGAAATTGGCGATGGTCTAATGTGTCAAAATGCTACTACTAAAAGATTTTTTAATCTATTAACTGAAAAAGAATGGAATGATTTAAGCAATAATTTAAAATTATATTGTGAGAATGATGTAAGAGCTATGGTAGCTGTTGAATATTATATTGCTGCTATTATTAAAAAATATTCTTAAGAGGATTAAATAATGGAAAATAAAATTAAAAAAGGTTTTTATACAACTGAATACTTTAAAAAAACTAAAAAAATATTAATTAATAATGAAATGCATAATGAAACTACAATGCAATTTTATTGTTTAAAATGTAATGATTACATGCTTAGTGGTATTGAAGAAATTAAAAAAGTTCTTCTTAATAATTTTAAAAAAGAAGAATTAGAAAAATTAGAATTTTATTTTAGAAATGATGGAGAAATAATTAATAGAAATGAACCAGTTATTTCTATTACTGGTGATTATTCATTATTATGTCAATATGAAAATATTTTCAATTCAATTCTTTGTAGAAATTCATCAGTTGCTACTAATTCTTATGAATTATCTAAAGTTGTTAATCTTGAAAAGATAATTAATATGAATGAAAGAAGTGATCATTATTCATTACAAGAAATTGATGGTTATTCTAGTTGACTAAGTGGTATTAAATTATTTACAACTGATGCTCAAGTTAATTTAATTAATGATAAAGCAGTTAAAGTAATAGGTACACTTCCTCATGCTATTTTTCAACAATTTAGAAATAATGTTAAAGAAATAATTGAAAAATATAATGAATTATTTTCTGATTTAATTCTTTTAATTGATTTTGAAAATGATGTTATTAAAACACTAGAATCAATTAAAAATTACTTTCATCTTTTAAAAGGTGTTAGAATAGATACATCTATCAATTTAATTGATAAGTCAATTGAAAAGTTAAATATTCTTGATAATGAAAAATATGGTGTTAATATTCATTTAATCAATTTAGTTAGAAATTTTCTAGATCAAAATAATGGTAACCATATTAAAATAGTTATTTCATCAGGTTTAAATTTAGAAAAGATTAAAGAATTAGAAGAATTAAAAGCACCAGTTAATTTTTATGGAGTTGGAGCTTATTTCAACGGACAATCAACACATTTTACTTGTGATTTAGTAAAAATAAATGGTGATAATTTTGCAAAAATAGGAAGAAAGTATTTAGATACAAAAAAAATGTATCTTTGAAATTTTAAAGATGAAAAATAGATTAATTGTTATTAGAGATAAATGTATTTCTTGCGGTGCATGTGTTCCAGCAAGTGAAGGAAGATGTGATTTTAAAAACTCTAAAGTTTGGTGTGAAGATGGTATTTTCGAAGATAATAATGAAGTTATTGAAGTTTGTCCAGTTGATGCCTTAATAATAGGTGATGAAGAAGAATTTTTAGTTGAAAAGAAAAAGATGGAAAACGAAGATGATTAATTCTGAATTAGTTGTTAATTCTTTAAAAGAGAAGAATTTAACTATTAGTTTTGCTGAATCAGCAACTTGTGGGCTTTTAACATCTGAACTTGTTCAATATAGTAATATTTCAAAAATATTCAATGGCTCTTTAGTTACATATAGTAATGATTTTAAATCTAAAGTGTTAAATATTAATGAAAAAACTATTTCTGATTATGGTGTGATTTCTAAAGAAGTTGTTTATGAAATGGCTTTTAATTTAAGAAAAATTTATCCTGCTGATGTAATAGTTTCAATATCAGGCAATGCTGGTCCTAATAATATTTCAAATCAAGAAACAGGTATTTTTTTTATTTGTTATCTAATTAATGAAAAAGCAATAGTTAAAAAACATGTTGTTTCAAAAAATGATCGAAAAAAAAATTTAAAACAAATTGTTGGAATTGTTTATCAAGAAATACTAAACTTAATTAAATAATAATTATTTTTAGTATTTTTTTTACATTCTGCTTTACTTCATTAATAAGGGAGCAATAAATTAATGAAGATTGAAAATAATATTAATATTGATGCTAAATTAATAGAATCAAAATTAGGAAAAGATTTAATTTATTTAGGTAATGATAATTTCACATGTGGTATTTATAAAACAGGAAGTTTAAATTTAGATAAAATAACAGGAATAAATGGAATACCTAAAGGTCGAATAATTGAAATATTTGGGAATGAATCTTCTGCTAAAACAACAATATCACTTCAAATGTTAGCTCAAGGTCAAAAGGATGGTTATAAAGTTATGTTTATTGATGTTGAACATACATTCAATGGTAAATATGCTAAAAATATTGGAATTGATTTAGATAATATTTTAATAGCTAAACCAAAGACAGGTGAACAAGTATTTGAAATTTTAGAATTTGTTATTAAGAATAAAATTGCTGACATTGTTGTAGTTGATTCAGTTGCAGCAATGGTTCCAAATGATGAGTATGAAAACGATATTAATAGTCAACAAATGGGACTGCATGCTAGATTGATGTCGAAAGGTTTAAGAAAAATTCAAACCTTATTATCAAATTCAGAAACAACCATTATTTTTTTAAATCAAATAAGAGAAAAAATTGGTATTATTTTTGGAAATAATGAAACAACAACAGGCGGAAGAGCATTAAGATTCTATTCTACAATGAGAATAGAATGTAAAAAAGCAGAAATAATTAAAAATTTAAATAACAAAATTGGTATTAAAGTAAGAATAAATATTATTAAAAATAAAATATCAGCTCCTTATACTACTACTTTTTTAGATATTATTTTTGGACAAGGGTTTAAACAAAGTAATGAAATAATAGATATTGCTATAGAAAAAGGAATTATTAAGAAAAATGGATCATGATACTCACTTTTAAAAGATGATAGAAAATTAGCACAAGGTAAAGAACAACTAAGAGAAAAATTAACAGAAGATATTGAATTATTTAATCAAATAAAATCAGAAACATTAAATTCAATTTAATTTTTTATGTTATATTTAATTAAAAATAAGGAATCTAATGCAAAAAAAAATAACAGAAGTAGCAAAGATATTATCAATTAGTGAAAATGATTACTCTTTATTTAATAAAGATATTATTAAAATTAATCCTATTAATAATCCTGTAAATAAATTAATAATAACTACATCAATAAATCCGACAATATACGGAGAAGGTAAAACCACTTTAAGTATCGGATTAAATGATGCATTTAATTATAATAAAGAGAAATCAATAGCAGTTTTAAGAGAACCATCACTTGGTCCAGTTTTTGGTCTTAAAGGAACAGCAACAGGGAATGGTAAAACTTCAATGTTTCCAAGTAATAAAATTAATCTTAATTTTACTGGTGATTTTTACGCTTTAACTTCATGTAATAATTTAATTTCGACAATAATTGAAAATGAAATTTATTTTGATAATAAATTAAATATTGATCATGAAAAAATTATTTGAAAGAGATGTATTGATTTAAACGATAGAGGTTTGAGAAATATTGAAGTTAAAATAAAAGATAAAATATCATATAAAACAGGATTTAATATTACAGCAGCTAGTGATATTATGGCTCTTTTTTGTTTAGTTAATAATAAAGAAGAATTAAAAGAAAAGTTAGATAGTACAATCGTTGCTTATAGTTTTGATAATAAAGAAATTAAAATTAAAGATTTAGAAATTACTGATGCTATCTTAAATTTATTAGAAGATGCTCTTAAACCTAATCTAGTTCAATCATTAATAAGTTCACCAATAATAGTTCACGGCGGACCATTTGCTAATATTGCTCATGGTTGTAATTCTTTAATAGCGACTAAGACAAGTATGTCATTAGCTGAATATAGTTTTACTGAAGCTGGATTTGGTGCTGATTTAGGTTTTGAAAAATTCATGAATATTAAATGTAGAATTGGTAACATTTATCCAAATGCTGTTGTTCTATGTATTACTATAAAAGCATTGAAACATCATGGTGAATTTAATAACAAAAAAACTAATCCATTAGAAAATTGTTTTGATTTCTTAAATATTCATATCAATCATATTAGAAGTTATAATTTTGAACCAATAATTTTATTAAATAGATTTGCTAATGATTCTGATGAAGACATTGCTTTAATTAAAAATATTTTAGAAGAGAAAAAATTAATATTTGAAATTGTTGATTTTTATAATAATGGTTTTGAAGATTCTAAAAAAATAGTTGAATTAGTAAAAAATAATATTATTGAAAAACCAAAAGTAAATTTTACTTATAATTTAGAAGATACTTTAGAATTAAAAATTAAAAAAGTTGCTAAAAACGCATATGGAATTGAAAATATTGAATTTGCTAATAATTCTATAAATGATATTAAAAAATTTGATTATAAAAATGCTTTAATATGTATATCAAAAACTCCAATGTCACTTTCGAGTGATCCAACCTTATTAAACTATGAAGAAAATAGAAAAATAATAGTTACTGGTTTTAATTATAATTCATCATTAAATATGGTTATTGTAAATTGTGGAAATACTATTAAATTACCAGGTTTACCAAGAAATCCATTAGCTAAAAACTTTAAAATATAAATAAAAAAAAATCGCATAAGCGATTTTTTTTTATTTATTATTTCTAAAATAGAGGAGTTTCTTTGATTCTTTCATCTTGAGATAAAAATGATAACTTTTTAACTTTTTCTAAATCTAAATCCATTTTTTCAGATAATCTAGTTCCTAATTCTTCTGCTACTTTATAAAATAGAGCAACTTGTCTGTATTTTAGGTTTTCATAAATCCCCATCATACTATTAGAAAGGTTTTTTATCAATTCTTTCTTTTTGCTTTCATCTAAAACATTTGTATAAAATAGATTTGGTTGAACAAAATCATCTTCATAAGTAATAACTTCAGTTTTATCAATTCAAGCTGAATTAACATCAATTCTTGGTGCTGAAATAGCATTTGTAACACTTCCATCACTTTGTGAATTTGGAAAATAATTATTAGATGAACCATAATCTTTTGAAGAAGCCATAGAGCCAGCTCTTTCATTTGTATAATTATCTTTAGTTTTTGGTTTGTTAACTTCTAATTGATTATGATTAGCACCAACTCTATATCTAGCAGCATCACCATATGCAAATAATCTACCTTGTAATAACTTATCAGGACTAGCCGATGTTCCTGCAACAAAATTACCTGGTGAAAAAGTTACTTGTTCAACATCAGTAAAGTAGTTTTCAGGATTTCTATCTAAAATAACTTCTCCAACTTCTATTAAAGGAGCATCTTTATGCGATCAAACTTTAGTAACATCAAATGGATTCAATTTCATTTTCTTAACATCTTTATCTGACATTATTTGAACAAATAATTTTCATTTTGGAAAATTACCAGCTTTAATATTTTCAAATAAATCTCTAGTTGCATGGTCTGGATCTGTCTTAGCAATTTCATCACCTTCTTCAGAAGTTAAACCTTTAAAACCAAGTGTTGATATAAAGTGGTATTTAACTCATGAAAATTCACCATTAGCTTTGTATCACATGAAAGTATGACTTCCAAAACCATTCATTTCTCGATAATTTTTAGGTGTTCCTCTATCTGTAAAAAGAAATAAAACTTGATGAAGTGATTCAGGAGTTAAACTTCAAAAGTCTCAAACCATGTTTGAATCTTTTAAATTTGTTTGAGGGTGTCTTTTTTGAGTATGAATAAAATCAGGAAACTTTACAGCATCTCTTATAAAGAATATTGGTGTATTGTTCCCAACGATATCATAATTACCATCTTCTGTATAAAATTTAACAGCAAAACCTCTAGGATCTCTAGCAACATCAGCAGAACCAGATTCACCACCAACTGTTGAGAATCTAATGAATAAAGGAGTTTCTGTTTTCATATTAGTAAAAATTTTAGCATCAGTATATTTACTCATATCTTCTTTTAGTGTAAATTTACCATAAGCACCTGCTCCTTTAGCATGTACAACTCTTTCAGGAACTCTCTCTCTTGAAAAATGAGCTAACTTATCAATTAAATGTGTATCTTGTACTAAAGTATAACCATGATCCTTATTTAAATTTAATGATTTTGAAGCTTGATCATTATCAACTGGAGACCCTTTAGAGTCTCTTAATATTTTTTTTTCTTTCATATTATTATGTCCTTTTTATATATAATGATTATAAAACTAAATTTAAATAGATAATAATGAAATTTTCTTAATTAAAAAGAGTTTAAATAGTAAAATTATTATAATAATAGTTTTTAACTATTTTTGGTATACTTTTATTTTTTTTTGTTATAATTTTTAAAAATTATAAAGATATAAAGAGTAAAAATGAAAAAAGTTTTAGATGTAACAATTGAAATTCCAAAAAATTCAAAAATTAAATATGAATTTGATAGAAATAGTAAAGAAATAAGAGTAGATAGAATTTTATATGGTTCATCATCTTATCCACAAAATTATGGTTTTGTAAAAGAAGCTTTAGATTGAGATGGCGATGAACTTGATGTAGTGTTGTTTGCTGATCAAGAATTTCAACCAGGTGTTGTTGTTCCTACTAGAATAGTTGGAGCTATGGATATGATTGATGGAAATGAAACTGATACAAAACTTATTGGTATTATTGATTGTGATCCTAGATATAATCATATTGAAACTTTAAAAGATATTCCTGAGCATTTATTAAAAGAAATCCAGGATTTCTTTGAAAATTATAAAAATCTTCAAAACAAAAAAGTTGTTATTAATGGTTTCAAAGATGAAAAATGAGCAATTGAAGTTTATGATGAATGTGTTGAATTAATGAATAAATATAGAGATTTACCAAAAGAAGATTTTGTTAAAAAAATGATGATTGAAAGACCTGAAAAATACACTAAATAATAGTATAAAAATTTTTATTTCCACTTAATATAAATCCCTTTTCTAAATTAAAATAGAAAAAGGTTTTTTTTTATTTTATTTAGTTTTTTAGATAAATTAATTCTATATAGTTGTATAGGAGAAATTAATGTCATATTTTATTAAACCTACATATCCAGATTTAAATGAATTAAATCCAAGTATTTATTATAAATCATGAGTTGATAATATTGAAATTGATGATAATTATGGTTCATGAAATTTTAATGGTGATTTTTATATTTATTCAAATTCGTTTCTACCAATAAATTCTTTTTATCTAAATCTTAAAACATATTTTGCATCTGTTTTAAATATCCCTCTTAAATGAGAAAAAGAATATATTTCAAAAGAAATTCTTAATACTAAAAATCCAGCATATAATATCAATCAATATAGTTTTAATTTTATGCTTGATACAAAAAAATCAAATTTAGATGAAAATATTCAAAATAATAAAAATATTAACTTTAATTTTGAACCAGTTTTTAATCAAAATATTTTTAATGACTATGTGATTACAGGTCTTAATAATGATGTTGATAGATATATTTTTATTAATGAAGTGAATAAAAATATAGTAAATTTCAATGTTCAATATTCTAATTTTTATGAGATTAATAATGAAAATGGAAAGATTAATTTAAATCCATATGTTAATAATTCAACAGAATTATTAACATATGGAATAGATAGTTTTAATAATTTAGAAGAACCAATTAATTCAATAATAAATTTTAAAAAGAATAATATTGAAAATATTGTTCTTTCTAATATTAATTTTGCAGTTGATTATTATATTGATAATATTTTAAAAACATTGAAATTTTCAATTAATAATCAATATTTATTTGGAAATGATTTTTCATTAAAAATAGATCAAAATTTTTATTTTAATGATGAAACAAAAACATTAGAACTAGCGATAAAAGAAGGATATGGAGGAATATTCATTCCGTATAATTCAAACGGAAATATTAATTGTTCATTTGATATTGAATTTAAAAATAAAATAAAAAGAATTGAAATTAAAAAACCATTTAGTTTTATAAAAAATATTAAGAATAATTTAATTAATAAAACATTAATAAAAACTATTACTATCGAAAATTTGGAGGACTATATCAATGGCAATGAAATCATCTAAAAAAAATATATTAATCTCATTAATAGCACTTTTAACAATAACAAGTTCAGTAGTATTAGGTCTTTTTATAAATTATGATTATAATCATACAATATCAAATCCTGATAATTCTTTTGATTATAAAACATGAAAAGAAACTTTTATAGATAAACATGATAATGAAAAGCATATGAAATATAAAATAAATAATTTTATTGATAAGAAAAAAACATTAAATGTTTTCACGAATATTAATGAAGAACATGTTGAAGAGAAGATAATGTTTATTTATAAAAATATTGATAATAATATTTTGAAATTGATGACTGAAATAATAGGATTAATTCCAGCTTTTAAAAATATTAATGATTATTTAATATTGCCAAAATATAAAATTAATCAAAATAACAAAGAATTATTAGTTGATATTCGTTGATCAAAAAGAAATAATATTCAGAATAATTATAAAGTTTATTATGACCAATTTAATATTTTAATTAAATAGATTTATTGTAATAATATTCTTTTTTATCTCTTAATTTATGTATGTTATCTCTGTGTGAATAAATAACAATTATATTAACTAAAAGTAATAATAAAAATATATAAGTTGTTATATATATATCACTTGAAAGATAAGTAAAAACATTATTTATATTATCATCTAATAAATAGAAAAAATTAAATCCTGGAATAAATATAAAAAGCATAGTTGATAATGAAGCTATTATTGAAGCAAGTGAAACAGTTTTTTTAATTTTAAATACTATATATCATACTATACAACCACCAATTGTAATTAAAATAGATAACATACATATTAAACCGAAGAAACTAGCAATTCCCTTTCCGCCTTTAAATTTGAAAAATATCGGGAAACAATGGCCAATAATACCAAAAAGACCAGCAATATAACTCAATAAAAACGAATCAAAATACACTGTTTTTATTAAATAATCCTTAAATAAGGTACTTTGTATTCCGTATATTATTAAAACAGGAATAACACCTTTTAAAGCGTCTAAAATAAAAACTAAATATTTAACTTTTTTAGGTAAAAAACGACCAGTATTAGTACTTCCAGCACTACCACTACCCAAATTTACAGGATTAATGTTGTAAAAAAATCTTCCAATTATTGAAGATCAAATTAAACTTCCTGAAAAATAACCAACAAAAATTGCTAACAACACAGTAATAAAAATAACTAATTCAATATTCATATAATATATTTTAACAAATATTTATTGATTATTTAAATAATCAATAAATAAATAATCTTAAAATGTATAATTACAATAAATATGGAGAATATATGAAAAATAAATTATTTGTTTTTGATTTAGATGGAACTTTATTATGTAGAAACAAAGAGAATAGCAATCTTAGAAAAATAAATACATGAGCATCAGTAGCTATTAGGAAACTTATAAAAGATAATTATCATGTTATTTTAGCAACTGGAAGACATTACACTTCTTCATTAGAATATATTGAAGAGCTAGGAATAGAAAAATATATTATCACATCAAATGGTGGGGTTATTACTGATGTTAATAATTCAAAACCAATATTTATTACAGAAAAATTTATTGATAAGAAGAATATTAATATCTTTCTTGAATTAGCAAAAAAACATAAAGTAGATTTTCATTGAAGCACATTAAATAAAAATTATAAAATCAATTTTTATTCAAATTTTGATGATATTAAATGTGATCATTTTTTTGGTGGTAATGATATAAACACTTTTAAAAAAAGTTATAACAAACTAGAGGATGTTGAACATACTTTGGATGAAAATATTATTCATATGGCTTTAAAAACAGAATCTTTTTTAAGAGATAAAATTTATGAAGAAGTAAAAGAAAAATTTAGTGATTCAAAAGATATAAATTTTTTAAAACCTCAACATTGTTATATTGATTGTGATCCAATTGGAATTGATAAATATTATTCAATTAAAAAAGTTGCTAAATTATTAAATATTAATAATGATGAAGATATTTATGTTTTTGGTGATTCAGATAATGATTATAAAATGCTTAAAAATTTTAATAATTCAATTACATTTGAGAATGCTTCAGAAAATGTTAAAAATGTTGCTAATTATATCATCGGTTCAAATGAAACATCTGCAATTTATGATTTTATTATGAAGGAAATTTATAATGAATAAAATTTTAGAACCTTCAATATTAGGATTTGATAAAGAAAATCTAATGGAAGAAATCAATAAAGTAAAAGAAATAGGAATTAACACTATTCATTTTGATATTATGGATTCTTATGTCAATAATATAGCGTTTGATATTGAACACATTCAACCAATTTTAGATATTGGTTTAAAAATAAATGTTCACACTATGGTTTGAGAACCATTGAAATGATTAGAGTCTTTATCTAAATTTAATATTTCATCTTATACTTTTCAATATGAAGCTATTGATGAAAAATCTGTTTTTGAATGTTTAGAATTTTTAAAAAAACAAAAATTTATGGGCGGAATTGCTATTAGACCAGATTCAAAATTTATTGATTATTCTAAATTTTTAGATTATTGTGAAATTGTTACAATAATGACTGTTATCCCTGGTAAAGGGGGACAAAAATTTATGATCGAAGGTGTTGAAAATTTAATAGATGTTTTTAAATATAAACAAGAAAAAAATAAGAATTTAAAAATTGAAATAGATGGCGGAATAAATCTAGATAATATTCCATTGATTATTGATAAAGTTGAGTATGTAGTTTCAGGTAGTAATTTTGCTAATTCAAATCAAAAAGATAAACAAAAAATGATCCATTTAGTTATGAATAATACATAAAAAAAATTCATTTTAAAATGAATTTTTTTTATGTATTATTTTGAATTAATTAAGCAATTAAATTTTTCTTTTTTAATGTTTTCATTGTTCTAGCCGAAACTTTAACTCTTTTAGTTTTGTTTGGACCATCTTTAATTACAACAGATTGTAAGTTAAGATTTCAATTTCTACGAGAGTGGTTCATAGCATGAGATCTTGTATTACCAAAAAGAGGACCTTTTTTTGTTATATCATCTACTCTTGACATTAAATACTCCTATATTTTACTTTTATAATATACATTATTATTTAGCACATTTCAATAATTAATTTAATTTAATATAATTTTTTATATAATTTATAATTATATATTAAAAATGGAGAAGCATGAAAAAAGTAATTGCAGGAATACAACCTTCAAATAATATAACTTTAGGTAATTATCTTGGCGCAATAAAAGAATTAATTAATTTGCAAAATAATAATGAAATCCTTGTTTTCATAGCTGACTTACATGCCATTACTACAAATAATTTAATAACAAAAAAATTCTTAGAATATAAAATTGATTTGGCTAAAACATTAATTGCTTGTGGATTTGATATTAATAAAAATATTATTTTTACCCAAAGTGATGTATCAGAACACACTGAATTAGGTTATATTCTTGCTTGTAATACTACACTAGGTGAATTGAATCGAATGACTCAATTTAAAGATAAATCTTCAAAAGCTAAAGCTGATAACAATACTGAATATATTCCGACTGGTTTATTAATTTATCCAACACTAATGGCAGCTGATATATTATTATATCAATCAGATATTGTAGTTGTTGGTAATGACCAAACTCAACATTTAGAGTTAACAAAGAATATTGCAGTAAGAATAAATAATAAATTTAAAAAAGAAATTTTTAAAATTCCAAGTCCATGTGAAAACACAATAAATATTAGAATAATGGATTTAGTTAATCCTGAAATAAAAATGTCTAAATCAAATGATTCTAAAGGAACAATTCTAATTTCTGATTCTGAAAATGATATTAAAAAGAAAATTAAAACTTCTTTAACAGATAATTTTAACAAAGTTAAATTTGATATTGTTAATCAAAAAGGTATTTCTAATTTAATGAATATTTATAAATATATAACAAATAAATCAATTGAAGAAATAGAAGAAGAATTTAAAGATATCGAAAATTATGGTATTTTTAAAACAAAAGTAAGTGATGTTGTTTGTGATTTTATTATGGATATCCAAAACAAGAAAAATAATATTACTGATCAAGAAATAATCGAAATACTTAGTATCGGTAAAAACAAAGCTAAAAAAATAGCAAAAGAAAATATGAATGTATTTTTAAAAGAAATGAACTTAAAATGATAAATAAAAAAAGAGCTTTAATATTGAGCGATCTAGATGGCACACTATTAAATTCAGAAGGTAAATTAACAGAATTTACAAAAGAAGCTGTTAAAAAAATAGTTGATGCAGGTCATATTTTTTGTATAGCTACTGGAAGACCTATAAGAGGAGCTAAAAACATTTATGATGAATTAAATTTAGAAACTTTATTAGTAACTGGAAATGGTTCAATTATTTATAACTTTGAAAAAGATAATGAATATTCAATTCCATTAACTTTTAGTAAAGAAATTTTTAAAGCGCTTTTTTCAAATAAAAAAATTCTTGATTTAATTGAAAATACAATTATTGAAGATACAGGAACTACTTGATTTTGAAAAAACCATGAAAATTCAAAATTTTATGAAAAATTCTTTGAAATTTTCCACTTAGACGAAAATAAAATTAAATATTTAGATGAAGATGTTAATAAAATTAAGAATAATATTTGTAGCATACTTATTTCAATAAAAGATTCTGAAAAAATGGATGAATTATTCTTTGAAGTAAAACAAATAGCACCAACATTAATCATTAGAAACTACTCAATAAGTGGTCATTGTATAATTGAAATTAACTCTGAATATGTATCAAAGGGAAGTGCTTTGAAATATTTAAGTTCCTATTATGGTATTCCTCTTGAAAGATGTTATGCTATCGGTGATGGTGATAATGATATTAGTATGATTGATGCTGCTACTTGAGGAATTGCTATGAAAAATGGATTAACAACTGGTCCTAAATTATCAGCTAGAAGAACTACAAAATATAATAACAATGAAAATGGTGCTGCAAGAGAACTATTAAAAATGTTGAATTTAGATTAAGATGCATAAATTTATTCATAATAACGACAATAAATACTCTCTATCAAGAACGACCATAATAAACACAACTGTTTCAATTGTTTTAGCTCTTATTACATTACTTCTTGTATTTGTAAAAAGTTCACTTATTGAGAGTGCATTTAGTCTTGGATCATTCGGGTTTTTATCAGTTATTTTAGGTTTATTGCCTTATGTTAATTTTTCACATGCTGGTATCAATGATGTTAGTAAGAAAAATCTTTATGGTCCTATTTTTGAAAATAGACATGAAGATGCTAATTTAATGATCGCTAATCTTAAACTCCAATATCGAAAAATAGGTACTTTTTATATTGGACTTATCATTTTATTAGCCTTTGTTTTCCCTTGATTTTGACCGAATGGGAGTATTCCTACTTCAGATAATCCTATAAATAATATTGCTTGATATGAAGCAACTTTGTTTATTTTGGCAAATGCTACTGAGGCTTTAATTACTTTTGGAATTACTCCAATAATAACTATTTTATTATTCATTTATAAAAAGAATTTCTATTCTAATTTTTTAAATATTTTCTTTACTATTGTATTTAACGGAATAATTATTACTCTTTTAGTTTTACAAATAAATCAACAAATCAATCTATCTTTTATTAACATGAATATAATAATAACTTTCCTTTTAGCATTTAAAAGTTTCTTCGTAATAATGATGGCTAGAATATATTTAAAAAAATATATTCCTTGATTTAAAAAAGTGAAACCAGAAGTAAGAAAAATATATAAAAATAATTTTATCTCAATAGTTAATGATTTTCTTAAACAAATAGGTACTGATTTAAATTCGATAATTTTTGTTATTTTTGGTATCTTAACTTTAACTACTAATGGACATGGGCCTTTCCATGGAGATCATGGTGGCGGCGGAGGTTTATTTCCAACCTTTGAAGCTGCTGGTGAATTCTCCCTTTATTTATTGATAATAGTTTCCTATTCAGAAATACTTCACTCTATTCTTGATGCATCATTACCAAGTATTGCTCATGAATATAATGATGAAAGAAAATTTTCTTTTGAAACGTTTAGAAGATATCACTTAGGAGCTATATTAAATATTAGTTTTATTGTTGTATCTTTTATTACTCTCTCTCCATTTATGTATTCTCTTTTAGCAAATAAAACAACAATATTTTTAAATTTAACATTAAGTATTGGTTTAATAATTCCGTTTGTTATAGAAAGTTTATCAGCTCCATATCGACATTTATTACCGATATTAGGATGTTTCAATAAGATATTGAGATATAGTTTTATTAAAGTAACAACTTTAATTGTTTCAACTGGTATTTTCCTTTTAATTTTTTGTTTTTCTTTCCCACCTGAACATCTTAGTTCAGCTTTATTTTTAGGAATAATAGTGGGTTGAAGTATTAGTGCTATTGTTGAATATTTTTTAGTTTCAAATCATATTAAAGAACATATTATTAATTACGAAAGAACATTCTTTAAGAAAAACGTTTTAATTCCCTTAATCCCGAGTTTTATAATTTATTTATCAGTATCAATTGTTTATATAACTAATTTTACTAATATTGAAGCAATTAATAATGATAACTTCCTTGCCTTATCTTTATCAATTATCTTGCCTTTCATTATTTTTGGTTTTACACTCTTAAATTGTTATATTTTCTTAAAAGATGATTTTAAATTTTATTCTCAAAGTTTTTTATTAAAATTTAGAAATAAAGATAATGTTGAAATAAAACAAAGAAGTGAATATGTCTAAGATAGCCCTTTATAGAAAATATAGACCATCTAAGTTTTCTCAAATAATTGATCAAAAATTAATTATTCAAACTTTGATTAATTCAATCAGTTCAAAGAGAATTAATCATGCTTATATTTTTTCAGGTCCAAAAGGTTCTGGAAAAACATCAATTGCTAAAATTTTTGCTAAATCAGTTAATTGTTTAGACTTACAATTTTCTGATTGTTGTAATAAATGTGAAAATTGTTTATCTATTGATAAATCAATAGATTTCTTAGAACTTGATGCTGCTTCTAATAACGGTGTTGATGAAATTAGAAAAATTATTGAAACAGTTGTTTACCAACCAATGAGATTAAAATATAAAGTTTATATTATTGATGAAGCTCATATGTTAACAACAAATGCTTGAAATGCATTTTTAAAAACATTAGAAGAGGCTCCAGCACATATTATTTTTATATTTGCTACTACTGAGTTTAATAAAATACCAGGAACAATTATTAGTCGATGTCAAAGATATGATTTTAAAAAAATAAGTAATGTCTCATTAATAAAACATTTAAAGCAAATAGCTATTGATGAAAATATAAATATTGATAATGCTGCAATTACTACTATTGTAGATATTGCAGATGGTTCTGCTAGAGATGCTATTTCTATTTTAGATCAATTGAGTACTTTATTTGAAAAAATTAAATTAGCTAATGTTGAAGAAATATATGGGTTAATAAATATCAATAATAAAATTAATTTATTAAACTTAATTTTTTCACATTCTTATCAAGATTTAATTATTGCAATTAATGAATATGATAAAAAAGGGATTGATTTTTACATTTTATTAAATGATTTATTAGAAATAATTTTAGATAAATTAATTTTTATAAAAACTAATAATTTTATTCTTTTAAAAAAATTAACTTCTTTGAATGTTGATGATATTAAAACAGAAAATATTGAAAAATTAATTGAAGTTGCTGATATTTGAAATAAAGAATTGTTTAAAATTAAGAAATGTTATAAACCAAGATTTAATTTTGAAATATTAGCTTTGAAAGCATCAGAAATTTTTAATCAAAAAAATAAAAATATTCCTATGGAAAATAAACAAATAAATTATGAATCTTTAAGTGATAAAAAATTTGAAATAGAAACAAAACTAAATTCTGAAATCAAAACATCTAAAAAAGAAGAAACACTTTTAGATGAAGGTATTTTTAAAACAAAACCATTAAACAAAACTAAGAAACTAAAAAAAGATGAAATATATTTTGATGATAGTATTTTTAAAATAACACCATTGAATATCTCGAATTTAAAAAATAAAGAAATAAAAAAAGAATCATTAATTGAATCACTTCCATTTGAACAAACATTAAGTGAAATAAAAGAAACGGAAAGTCAACAAACTTCTAATTCAATTCCCTTTGATAATACTTTAAAAAGAAAATTAAATATCACTTTCTCATTAGAAGAAATTTTTTTCAGAATAGCTAATAATTTAAACAACGATAAAAGAAAAAAATTCAATGAAAAATTAACAGATATTCTTAAAGAAAATAACTTTCCAGATGAATTATATTTGCTTCAATTTGCTGAAAAGTTTTTAATTACTTCAGAAAATGGTTGTGTTATTCTTTTCAAAAATGAAACAAGTGCTAATAATTTTAATAAAATTATTCAATCAGAATTATTTAATAATTGATTTGAAAAAATGTTTGGTGAAGTAAATATTGTAATTGGAGTTGATAGAGATTTATCAAAACGTTATGCAATAGTTTTAAAACAAATTTCAAATGATATAAAACTACAAAAAGATTTAAATATTGATATAATAAAAAATAGTAATAGTGAAGAAAATAGCACAAAATTATTGCTAGATATTTTAAATAATTAGAGGAAAAATAAATTATGAATATGAAAGATTTAATGGCTCAAGCTACTCAAATGCAAAGTAGAATGAAAAAAGAAATGGCAGAATTTGATGTTAAAGTTTTTGAATATACTTATCAAAATGCAATTTCAGTTTTAATAAAAGGTTCTTTTCAAATTCTTGAAATTAAAATTTTAGATGAATCATTAATTGATGCTTCAGATAAAGAAACATTACAAGCTATTATTGCAACTGCTTGCAATCAAGCTATCAATGGTGTTGTTAAAGGTAAAAACGATTTAGCTAATAATTTAGCACCTGGTTTATCAAATTTAATCTAATTTATAAATGACAAAACCAAAAGAATTTGAACATTTAATAGATGCAATAAGATCATTACCAAATATAGGTTTAAAATCTGCAAATAAAATAGCTCATTTTATATTAAAACAAGATGATAAATATATAAGAACTTTTATTTTGAAAATTAAAGAAGCTCATGATTATGTTAAAATTTGTAAAACTTGTGGAAATATTGCAGTAAAAGATGAATGTGCAATTTGTCTGAGTAGCTCAAGAGATAAGACAAAAATTTGTGTTGTTTCTAATATTGATGAATTAGATAGAATTGAAGATTCTAAACTATATAATGGTCTTTATCATATCACTAATGGTGAAATTTCTTTTAAGAAAAATATTTTAGTAGAACATACTAATATTAATTCGTTAATAGAAAGAATTGATAATGATGTTCTTGAAGTAATAATTGCAACAAATTTTACACATGATGGCGAAATGACTGCTCAATATATAAAAGGTATTCTTTCACAGAAAGATATCATTATAAGTAGAATAGGTTTTGGAATTCCATTAAATGCTTCAGTTGATTATGCTGATAATGAAACATTAAAGCATTCGTTTAACAATAGAAGAAAAATATAAAAAAAAGTAATGTTCTATAACATTACTTTTTTTTCTTTTCTAATATTTAAAAAATAATTTAATCCTGAAGCTAAAACAAAGAATAAACTTATAATTAAAAACATATTTTGAATTAATCAATAATATAAAGATTGTTTATCCGTACTTCCGCCTAATATAAAAATAACAATAATACTAAGCATTAATAATACAGTTTTTATTTTTCCTAAAATACTAGCAGGAACAACAATACCACTTTTAGCTGAACTCATTTTTAATCCATCAACTAAAACATCTCTCATAATTATTAAAATAACTATTCAAACTTCAATAAGATTGTTATAAAGAAGTAAAATAAGAACACTATTTATTAAAATTTTATCTGCAATAGGATCTCAAAATTTACCAAAATCAGAAACTAGATTATTTTTTCTAGCATATCAACCATCAAATCAATCTGTTATAGATGCTATAACAAACAAAATAAAAGCAATAAAATTAAAAGTATTAATATTTATTAGTTGACTATCAAATGCTTGAAAATAATAGATTATATTTTCTTTATATAAAGGAGCTAAAATCATTAGAATAACAATGGGTATTATAATTATTATTCTAAAAATAGTAGCAATATTTGGTATATTTTTTTTAAAATTTAATGTTTTCATGAGCTCTTGCAAAAGGAATAGTATCTTTAATGTTTTCAACACCAGTTAAAAACATTATTAATCTTTCGAAACCCATTCCAAAACCAGATGAACTAGCATAACCATATTTTCTTAATTCAAGATATCAAGATAGTTCTTCTAGTGGAATATTTTTATCTTTCATATTTTCCATTAAATTATTGTGATTGTTTTCTCTTTCACTTCCACCACATAACTCACCAATTAAAGGAACTAAAAGATCTACACCTTTAACAGTTTCATCATTATTTCTTTTCATATAGAAAGCTTTTATAGCAGTTGGATAATTATAGATGAATGTTGGTTTTTGAAAGTGTTTTTCACATAAATATCTTTCATGTTCAGAATCAAGATCTGTTCCAAAATCAATATCATTATTTTGAAAAGTAACTTTTTTTGAATCTCTTGCTTCTTTTAAAATTTCAATTGCTTCACGATAACTTTTTTTAGCAAATTCATTATTAACTAAATTTTCAAGCTTATCTATTAAACCATTATTTAATGAATCTAAATATGCTATTTCATCTTTTTTATTTTTTAATAATTCACTAGCAAAATGTTTTACCATGTCTTCCATGAAAATCATCAATTGATCAAGATTCATAAAATTCATTTCAGCTTCAAGCATTCAGAATTCTGATAAATGACGACTTGTATGTGATTTTTCAGCTCTAAATTGAGGACCTAATGTATAAACATTCTTATAGCTTAAAGCCATTGCTTCTAAATGTAATTGACCAGTTACTGATAAACTTGCTTCTGAATTAAAGAAATCTTTATCAGAAATATTAAAAACATCACCAGCACCTTCTGCATCTGAAGATGACAAAATTGGAGTTGATACTCATTTAAAATTATTTTTATAAAAATAATTATTAATAGTATTAAATAAAAAACTTCTAATATCAAAAACAATATTAAAGTATTTAGTTCTTGATCTAATATGACTTATTTCTCTTAAAAACTCATTTCCATGAATTTTATTTTGTAATGGATATTCATCAATACATTTTCCAATTACTGAAATATCTTTACATATAATTTCTAGTTCATTTTTATTATTTTCAATAAGAGTACCAAATATTTCAATTGCACTACCAATTGAAATATCATCTTTTATATCTTCAAAATTATCAAAATTCTCTCTTTTTATTACTAACTGAATAGTTTTAAAAATAGAACCATCCATAAATTCAATAAATATAATTGATTTGTGTTCTCTAATAAATTTTATTCAACCTGTTAATTTAACATCAGTATTTATTTTTTTTTCATCAAAAAGTGATTTTATAGATAAATTAATACTATTTTTCATTTTTACCCCTATATCCAATATAAACTATTTATATTATATATATTTTTCTAATAAAGCTTCAACACTATCGAATTTTTTTAAGACTTCTTTGATAGGCATATCTACTTTTAATATACCTTTTTGTAAGATTATTATACGGTCACATAAAGTTTCTATTTCACTTGCATCATGAGAAATTAAAACCATATTAATATCATTTAAATTTGTATATTCTTTAATAAATTTTTTAATTTTCGATCTAACTGAAATATCAAGTCCTGTTGATAGTTCATCTAAGAATACATATTTAGGTTTATGAACAAGAGAAAGTAAGATGTTTAGTCTTTGTTGTTGACCACCAGAAAGGGATCTTGCATTCTTTTTATACAAATGTGTTAAATCAAAAGATTGAACAATATTCATAATTTCATCTTTAGACATTTTAATATTATAAACTTCAAGAATGAAATTAATAACATCTCTTACTTTAATACCCATTGGATAAACTGAATCTTGAAATTGAATACCAATTGTTTCTTGATATGTATTTACATATTCATATAAAAAATTAACTGAGCCTGATGTTGGTTTTGTAATCCCAGCAATCATTTCAATAGTAGTAGTTTTACCAGCGCCATTAGCACCTAGAAAAGCGATTTTTTGTCCATCATAAAAAGTAAAATTTAAATTATCAACAGCAATATTTCTTTTTTGATTTTTGCCAAAAACTTTAGTTAAGTTTTCAACTTTAATCATTGGTCTTAAATTCGGATATTCATCCATAATAATAATTTCAGCATCTAATTTATCATTTTGATCTAATGCTAAACTTGGATATATTGTTTTTTTCTCTATGTTATCATTCATAAAAAACTCCTATCTAGCATTTCATTTAAATAATTTTAATGAAGCAAATGTTGTTACTGCAATTATTAGTAATGGGATAAATCAATTTAAATATTGATCAACAACACTATAAACAACTAGTTCAGGACCACCAGGGAATAAAGATTGAGTGAAATCTTTATCAATAATAAAAGGACTATCACCTATTCATGACATTAAAGTTAAACCAGTTGTATATCTAAAAGGTGTTAAATAACTTATAATTCTTAAAGCTTCATTTTGAACAATTTGAACCATTGGCAATAATTGACCACTTAAAAACATACAACTAAAGAAAATAATTGAACCAACTACATTAACACCAACAGCTGTTTTACTAATTGCTATTATTAATGCAGCAAAAGATAATGTTGTAATTACTGTATAAAAAGTTGAAAAAATATACCCAGGTCAGTCAATTGTTGAAAACATAACATTAACTCATAATTGACCAGATTCTGCCACACTTACATCTGTTATAGTATTGAATCCGAAAAATATTACAACTCAAAGCAACATTCAAACAACTTGAGAAATCAAGATTAAAAAATAGTAAAAAGAAATAGTAAAAAGAAATAAAACTGGTGTTATGGATGTCGCTCCAATTCGTTTTAAAAGAACTGATGTTTTAAACTCCATTACCACTGTAGGTAAGGTCATTATTCCTACAGAAAGAATTTGCATTGATATAAGTCCAATAATACCAGCTTTAAATCTTTCTAATTCAGCTAATGTTTCAAAATTTCCGCCATTGATACCACCAAAAATTCCCAATAATAAAATTGAAAAAATATATGCATAAATAGGTTCACCTATTGATTGTCAAAATTGTCTATTTGTTAATTTAAAAAGTGCTTTCGAAGACACATATTTCATTCTTAATGAATCTGAGTTAATTTGTAATTTATTCATATTTTTCTATAAAAATCTTAATATAATACTATATTTATAACATTATTTTTTTTATTTTGATAATCCTGCTATATAAAAAAAAGAAAAGAGTTAAATCTTTTCTTTTTAAAATATTTTTTCTATTTAGAAACTATAATTGTTCCATTTTTTCCATTAATTGAATCTTCAACTTTTTCTAAGTGAGCAATAAGTGCTTCACCAGTTGGATTATCTCTTAAGAATGCTATAGCAGCTTCAACTTTTGGTAACATTGAACCTGGAGCAAATTGATTATCAGCAATATGTTTTTGAATTTCTTCAACTGTACATCTATCTAAACCTTTTTGATCTGGTTTTCCTCAATTGATTGCAATTTTTTCAACACCTGTTAAAATTACTAATTTATCAGCTTTTAAACCAGCTGCCATTTTAGCTAAAGCAAAATCTTTATCAATAACGCCATCTACGCCTTCAAAACCTGTTTTTGTTTCAATAGTAGGAATTCCCCCACCACCACAAACAATTGCAATAGCTCCGCTTTCAACAGTATTTTTAATTGCATCAAGACCTAAGAAACCAATTGGTAATGGACTTGCTACTACTTTTCTAAAACCTCTACCAGCATCTTCAACAACAATAGAACCAGGATTAGCTTCTTCGCCTTCTTTTTTTGTATCATAAAAAGGACCAACTGGTTTTGTAGGGTTTTTAAAAGCTGGATCATTTCCATCAACTAATGTTTGAGTTAAGATATATTGAACATCTTTTTTAATTCCTACTTTTTTTAGTTCGTTATAAATTGCATTTTGTAAATGAAAACCAATATAACCTTGACTCATTCCGCCAGCTTCTGGAAAAGGCATATTAAATTTATTAGCCTTAATAACATCAGCATTTGCAAATGAATTAACAATCATTCCTACTTGTGGACCATTACCATGACCAACAATAACTTCATGTCCTTCTTTTATTAAAGAAACTATTTTAGCAGCTGGAATATCTACTAATTTTTTTTGTTCCTTTGGATTATTACCTAATGCGTTTCCACCTAAAGCGATTACAATTCTTGACATATTTTGTCTCCTATTTTAAAAAATATAATATCTATATTATATAATAAAAATATTAAATTAAATTTTAAGATTAAAATTAAATATTAAACAAAAGGAACTTTTTTATGTCAAATTATGAATGAGATTTAGAAAGTCTATTAGAAAACAAACCATTAGATTTTTTATATCAACAATGAAAAAATAAATGAGGAGAAATTCTTGAGCACTATAAAATTTTTATTGATAGTTTAGATAATTTCAAAAAATGAATTACATTAACTGAAGAAATGGAAATCATATCAAATAGATTTTCTAATTATATCAGTAATAAAGCAAATGAAAATATCATCGATCAAGAGTGAATATCTTGAGGACAAAAGATTTCAAATGAGTCAAATGATTATTCAGTCATTTTAAGTGACTTTGAAAATATTATTTTAAAAAATGAAACAAAAATCTTTGAATATCTTAAGGATAAAGATTTAAAAGAATATAGTAGATCTTTTGATTTAATCATAAAAACAAAACCACATACGTTATTAGATATAGAAGAAAAATTAATATCAAAAATTTCTAAATCAGCAGGTGGTGTTGATGAACTTTATAATAGTTTAATTAATGGGGATATAAAATTTCAAGATGTAGTTAATTCAAAAAACAAAACTATTAAATTAAAAACACAAGCTGATGTTTTTAAAAATTTAAAATCTCCTGATAGAGTTTTAAGAAAAAATGTTTGAATAAGTTTTAATAATGCTTTTTATAGTTTTAGAAATACATTAACTCATTCACTTTATTATAATTATTTAGAACTTAATACATCTACTAAAATTAGAAATTTTAACGATTATATCCATGCTTGTGCTTTTAGTGATGAAATAGATGTTAAATTAATTCCTCATATTTATAAAAACATAAAAGATTATAAGAAATCATATGGTATATATGCAGACTCAAGAAATAAAATTCTAAAACAAATTATCAATGTAGATAAAATCGAACCATGAGATGGATATTTAGATTTAATTAAAACAAGTAAAAATTTCTCACCAGAAGAAGCTAAAGAAATTATTGTTGATTCTTTAGAATTACTTGGAGAAGAATATATTACTGTCTTAAAAAGAGCATTTGATGAAAGATGAATATCTTGAATGCCTAAGGAAAATAAAACAACTGGAGCTTATTCTATTGGTGGAACTAGTGGATTAAGTAAATATTTTATTTTAATGAATTATGATGAGTCAATCGATTCAGTTTATACATTAGCTCATGAATTAGGACATTCACTAAATAGTTATTACTATGGTATTGGTCAAAAGATATACCAATCAACTTCTATTTTTTGTGCTGAAGTAGCTTCAATAACTAATGAAGTTTTATTAAGTCATTATTTATTGAATAATGCAGATAAAGAAAAAGATAGTAAAACAAAAGTTTTTATCTTAGATCAATTGATAAGTGGTTTTTTTGCAACAACAACAAGACAAATTATCTTCTCTAATTTTGAATACGATATTAATGAGTTAATTAATAAAGATGAAGCGATTACTTATGATGTTATTAGTGATAAATATTTAAAACTAATGGATGAATATATTGGAATTAAAAATCTAAAAAAATATTCAAAACCCCCATATAATTATTCACTTGCAACAATTTTAAGAATTTCACATTTTTATGCTGGTAATTTTTATGTTTATAAATATGCTATTGGTCAAGTAGTTGGAACTATTATTGCTGATAAGATAATTAAAAAAGAACCTAATGCTCTTGAAAATTATTTTAAATTCTTAAAATCAGGAACAAGTTTATCTCCAATTGAAACAATTAAATTATTAGGTATTGATTTATATGAAGATAAACCATGAGTTTTAGCAAAAGAAATAATTGATGGTTATATTAATATCTTCAATATTGAAACTAAAAAAATGCTAAAATAATTTAATGAAAAATATTGCAAGTAACAAAAACGCTAAAAGAAATTATGAAATTTTAAAGACATTTGAAGCAGGAATTGAATTATTTGGAACAGAAGTAAAATCTATTTCAAAATCTAATTGTTCAATTAATGAAGCTTATATAATGATTAATAATTCAGAAGCTTTTATCATGAATATGCATGTTGCTAATTTTTTTGAAGGTAATATTCAAAATAAAGATCCTTTAAGAAATAGAAAACTATTATTACATAAAAATGAAATCGTTAGATTAGATTTTGATAGGAAAAAAGAATCATTAACTATTATTCCTATTAAACTTTATTGAAAAAAAAATAAGATCAAAGTTCTTATCGGCTTAGCTAAAGGTAAGAAAATTTTTGATAAAAGAGAAGATATTAAAAAAAGAGATGAAATTAGATTCATTCAGAAGAATTTTTAAATAAAAAAAACACTTAATGAATAAGTGTTTTTTTTATTTAATATAAAAGAATTAACGTTTTGTAAATTGTGGGCTTCTTCTAGCACCATATAAACCAAATTTCTTTCTTTCTTTAACTCTTGAATCTCTAGTAACTAAACCAGCTTTTTTCAATATAGGTTTTAAATCAGGATTTTGACTAATAATAGCTCTTGTTATTCCTAATCTAATAGCTCCGGCTTGACCAGTAAAACCACCACCAGAAACTTTAATAAAAATATCATAAGAATTTTTAGAATTAGTAATAGCTAAAGCTTGTTCCATTTCTTGGATAACAATTGAATTAGGGAAATATTCTTCAGGTGTTTTATTATTAACAGAAATTTTCCCAGTTCCAGGGATCATTTTAACTTTAGCTACAGAAGATTTTCTTCTTCCAAGTCCTTTTAATTCAATTTGTGCCATTATCTTTTACCTTCTATTACTAATTCAATTGGTTTTTGTGATTCATGATTATGAACACCATTTTCATAAACATTCAATTTAGTAATAATAGCTCTTGATAGTTTATTTTTAGGTAACATTCTTTTAACAGCATTAGTAATTAATTCAACAGAATATTTATTAACCATTTCTCTACCAGTACGTTCTCTTAAACCACCCATATAATGTGAGTGAGTAAATCAAGATTCTCCATCTAATTTATTACCAGTTAATTTAACTTTGCTAGCATTTATAACAATAACAAAATCACCACAATCAACATTTGGTGTGAAAATTGCTTTATTTTTACCTCTTAAAGTATCAGCAACTTTAACAGATAATTTTCCAAGTACAATATCAGTAGCGTCAATAACATATCATTTACGATTACTTTCAGCTTGTTCTTTTTTAAGCATTGTTGTTTTTTGCATAATAATACCTTTCATTAAGATTTAAAATAATTTTTTTGATAAATATTTTTCTTTAATAAATATTTAATAACTAAATTATTATAACACAAATATTTTCTCTCAAATTAAATTAAAAATTATTTTGATTTATAAATAGAGTTATTTTATTTTCAAAATCTTCAATAGTTTTATTATTAGTAAAATGATAGTCATATTTAAAGTCTTTATCTCTATCAATATATAAATATTTACTAATATGATTATTATTTAAAAAAACATTTTTTCTTTCAATAAATATTACTTTATCATATAAATTTTTATAATAACCTTCATTATCATTAATCAATGTTGCTTGTTCAATAAAAACATTATCATTTGGATATTGTTTTGTAATATCTAAAATATAATCAACAATTAATTTACTAATAACTTTTTTTAGTTTTAGAAATGCATTTATATCTTCAACTACTAATTTATTTAGTTTTACTCGATCAACTTGAGTACTTTTAACAAATTCTTTACCAAATTCATTTTTAATAAGTAGAAAACCAACTTCATTATATCGATATATATCTGTAATAAAATCATCTATATTAAAAACAATTTGTCCTAATGATTTTAATTTATTTAAAAAAGTAGTTTTACCAACACCTTTAAATCCTGCAATACAAACTATCATTATTTATTTTCTTCAATTTCTTTTTCAATATTTTCATAAAAATCTCTCATGAAGATATTTAAGATAGTTTCTTTTAAAAAGGTTATTTGATTAGTTTTTTGATTATTAAATTTCCTAGCTTTTAAAATATTTGCATCAAATAAATCAGTAGTATTCAATTTATTTTCAACTACTATATTTCCATCTGTAAGAAAGATTAAACCATTTTCTCAATCTGATGTAGTTTTTAAAATTTGAAATTTATCAAAATCTTTTAGAATTATTTGAAGAACTTCCATAACGAATGTTTGATTTATTTCTTCTTCAATTCTTCTAATATTAATTTTAAATAATAAATTATGAGTAAATGGAACTAAAACAAAACCTAAAATACCAAAAAATATTATTATGAAATAAAGAGCAATTGTAGAACCTATTTTAGAAGAATCAATTGGAACTATAGTAATGCTAAGAATTATTCCTACTAAAAGAACTATAGAAATTATTAGTAAATTCATTATTAGTAATAATTTGCTATTTTTAAGAGATTTTATTATTTTTTCATTTAAAAGTTTATTATCAATTAAATTTTTAATTTCTTCATAAGTATTTGCTTTTGACATCTTTTTCCTTGCATTAAAATAAAAATTTCCAATAGTACATTTTTTTAATGTTTATATTATATAATTAATAACATAGTTTTTTATAAGGAAAAAAGATGTTCATTGCCGCTGTTATTATTTTAATTATTTCAATTATCGCAATAATAATTGGTGTTTTACTTTCAAAAGCTGGTTCTTCAACTGGTTTAAGCAATCTAGCAGGACAAGATCTTGAAATCTTTAAAAAAACAAAAGATAGAGGCTTTATCAAAGTATTGCAAATGGCAATGGTATTACTGATAATTATTCTATTAATAATAATATTAATCTTTGCTTTTGCTGGATAAAAAAGAAAGTTACATAATATGGCTCAAGCAATCGATAAATCTTTTTATAAAAATGAAATAATTGAAATTTTAAAAAAAGAAAATGATAGGCCACTGCCATTATTTATTTTAACTAGAAAAATGATTGAAAATCATTCTAGAATAAATAGAAGTTATATTCCTAAATTAGTTGAAGAACTTATTAGTGAAAAACAAATAAAAGCAACTTTTAGCGGTAATTTAGTATTAAGTTATAAAACAGGTAAAATTGATAAATCAACAGTTGTTAATGGAAAAATTTCTCTTAATAAAAATTTAGATGGTTATATTATTTCAAATGAAGATAATAAAACTTATTTTGTTCATTTTTCTAATCTTTCTGGTGCTTTAAATAATGATATTGTTAGTTTTTATAAAACTGATTTTTTCTCTAAAAAAGATGGAATGCAACATGGAGTTATTAAAGATGTTGTTGAAAGAGATAAAAATACTTTTATCGGAACATTTCAATTAACAGGAAATACTCATAGTGTTTTATTAGATGATTCAAAAATGTATTATGAAATTGATTTAGAAGAAGATGATAATTTAATTAATGGTCATAAAATTCTTTTTGAAATTAATTATTTTGATGAAGAGAAAAAAAGAGCTCAAGCTACTTTAAAAAAGATTATTGGCCATGTTCATGATGTTGGAATGGATGTTTTAAAATACGTTTATAAAAATAATATTGAACCTGAATTTAGTGAAGAAGCTCTTGATTATTTAAAAACAATTGACTATTCAAAAATTGGCAATGAGAAATGTAGAATAGATTTATCTCATCTTGATATTATTACAATTGATCCTGAAACTGCTAAAGATTTAGATGATGCTATTTATGTTAAAAAGAATAAAGATGACTTCCTTCTAAGTGTTTCTATTGCTGATGTTAGTAGTTATGTTAAATATGATAGTTTGATTGATATTGAAAGTATTAAAAGAGGAACTTCTGTTTATTTAATAGATAGAGTAATTCCAATGCTTCCTCATAAAATTTCAAATGATATTTGTTCTTTAAATCCTAATGAGGAAAAGAATACTTTAACTGTTGATATTACTATTGGTTTAAATGGAGAGTTTAAAAACATTAATCTTTATCCATCAAAGATAGTACCTAAAAAAAGATTGAGTTATGATGAAGTAAATGAATATTTTAAAAATGATATTAATGAAAAAAAATATGAAGAAAATATTATTAAAGTTTTAAATGATTCAAGAGAATTACACAAAATATTAGCTAAGAAAAAAAAGGATGAAGGTTATATTAGTTTTGATATTAAAGAAAAATCTTTTGTTTTAGATGAAAAAGGTTTTCCAATTGATATTATTATTAAAAAAACAGGACAAGCTCAACAAATGATTGAAAACTTTATGGTAGCTGCTAATGAAGCTGTTACCGTTAAAGCAGATGAATTAAAAATTCCTTTTATATATAGAATTCATGACACACCTAAAAAAGTTAATTTAGAAAACTTAAGCATCGAAGCAAGACATTTAAAAATTAAATATCATAAAGATGATTTACTACCAGAAAATATTACTCCTAAGAAATTTGCAGATATTTTAAAAAATAATGAAGGTAATGAGAATATTAATTTAATTAGTAAACTTCTATTAAGATCAATGCAAAAAGCAATTTATTCTACTAATAATATTGGTCACTTTGGTTTAGCTTCAAAAAAATATACTCATTTCACATCACCAATTAGAAGATATCCAGATTTAATTGTTCATCGTTTATTTTGAATGTATCTTTTCACTCCTGAAAATTTCACTGATCAACAAAGAAATAAATTTAAAAACTCTTTAAATAAACTTACTGAAAGTTGTACTGTTACAGAAAAAAATGCTGTTAAATGTGAATGAGATGTTAATGATCATAAAGCAACTCAATATATGAGTAAAAAAGTTGGAGAAGAATTTTTTGGGAATATTTCAACTATTAAATCATTTGGATTTTATGTTGAACTTGAAAATACAATTGAAGGTTTAGTTTTAATTAAAAATATTGCTGATGATTTTTATAAATTTGATGAAAGTAATGGAATGATTATTGGAAGTAAAACTAACAAAAAATTTACATATGGTCAAAAAGTTAAAGTTAGATTGATTGGAACCGATCTAATAACTTCGCAAATTACATTTGAAATAGTAAATTAAATTCTTATTAAAATTTTTAATTTTATGTATAATGTTTATAACAATCACCAAAGAAAATAACTGCTTATGCTTAATTCGTTATTCAGGTAATTATTTTTTGAATTAAAATTTTTATTTTTAAGTGAAGTTACCGCTTATATTCTAATAACTAGAATATATTTGGTTTTGTGATTGTTAAAAATAGGAGTAATAATGAAAGATATTATTGTAGCTAAACAAAAACAAGTAGCTGATCTTTCTATATTAATGAAAGACTGTAAGTCGTTTGTAATTTTTGAATACCGTGGTTTAACTGCTTCAACAATGACAACACTTAGAAAAAAGAATTTTGATTCTGGTTCTAAGACTATAGTTCTTAAAAATAATATTTTAAGAAGAGCTGCTATCGATAATAAAATTACTGAATTTGAAAAAATTTCAGGACCTAATGCAATTGCTATTGGTTTAAAAGATGAACTTTCTGTTTTTAAAAATATTGTTGATATTACAAAAGAATTTAATTTTGTAAAAATCAAAGGCGGATATTTTGAAAATAAATTCATTAGTGAACAAGAAGTTATTGCATTAGCAAATATTCCAAGCAGAGATGGTTTATATTCAATGTTACTATCATGCTTAGAATCACCAATTAAAAAATTTATGTATGGCCTTAAAGCTATTGCAGATAATAAAATATAATATTAAGGAAACCAATTTATGGCTAAAATAAAAAAAGAAGATATCATTACTTGTTTAAAAGAAATGACTATTATTGAAATTCATGATTTAATCAAAAGTATTGAAACAGAATTTGGAGTATCTGCTGCTGCACCTGCACCAGCAGCTGCAGCTACTAGTGCTGCTGATGCACCTACTGAAGTTAATATTAAATTAATGGATGCTGGAACTAACAAAGTTGCTATTATTAAAATCGTTAGAGAAATTAATGACGGTCTTGGTTTAATGGAAGCTAAAAAAGCAGTGGATGGCGCGCCTTCTGTTGTTAAAGAAAATGTAAAAGTAGAAGAAGCTGAAGTTATCAAGAAGAAATTCGAAGATGCTGGTGCTAAAATTATTTTTGAATAATTAATCAATAAAAAAAGTATCTATCAAATAGATACTTTTTTTTTACTCTTTTTAATAATGTTATGAACAATATCAATTCCAGCACTCATACCTGTAATAATATTATTCTTTTGATGTTTTTTATAAACAACATCACCAGCTGCATAAATATTTTTCATATCAGTTTCATGCAATTCATTTGTTACTATTGAATTAGAAAATTTTCATCAATTTGGTTTATTACTATAATTAGAAACATAGTTACTTCCATGGAAAACAAAAATTTTATCGAATTCAATTTCTCTACTATTAGTTAAAATAATTTTTTGTTCTTTAATATGAACAACTTCTTGATTTTGAATAAATTCAATATTCTTTAATTCTTTTAATAAAGCTAAATTTTTAGGATTAGCTTTATAAGTTTCATTTCTATGAATTGAGATCAACTTTTGATTTTTAAAATGTGTTAAACAATCAATAGCAGAATCACCACCACCTAAAACAATAATTCTTTCATTATCATTTTTAATTTCTTTTTCATTAATAGAATAAAAAATAAATTTAGAATAATCAATATCTGATTTTACTGAAAATTCTTTTGGTTGATAAAAACCATTGCCAATTGCTATAATAATATTTTCACCATAAAATTTATTATTATTTTTATCAATTAACTCATATGTTTGATCATCAATAAAATTAATATCTATAATTTCAGTATTAGTAATTAATTCATGATTTTCTTTTTGAGTATTTAATTGAGTTTCAAGACTTCTTATTAAATCATTCCCAGTAATATTAATCATTCCAGGAACATCATGAACTAGTTTTGAACTATATTTATGAAAAGGTTCTCCACCAATATTAGCGTCCTTTTCTATTAATAGAGTTTTTAGCCCATATAATGTTGACATAAAAGCTGTATAAATTCCAACAGGACCAGCTCCTAATATGATTACATCAAATTTATTTTTCATTAATTACTTCTCTTTTTTTATGTTATTTTAAAATTTAACACATTTATTTATAAAATAAATTGATTTTCTTTCTATTTAAATAAATTTAAAAATAAATTTAAATAAATTTTTAAAAAATTATTTACTTTTCAAAAATTTTTATATATAATTATTACTATATTAAAAGATATTACAAAAGAGGTAAATAATGGCAGAGCAAATGAGACCAGATACAATTTATATTGATGAAAACGATGCAAGAGCATTAGGTATTTTTAGAGGTAATGAACAAGCAATTACTATTAATGGTAAACCTATTAAAGTTGAATACGTTGATGAAAAATTATTTTTAGGAATCAGCCCAGAAGAACAAAAATTACTGGCTGAAGCTCCAAAATTATATGAAGAATATAAAAAAATTCAAGGCGCTAACCAAGGTGGTGGTTTATTTGGAAAAATGACATCACTTATTGTTACTAAAAGAAACGATGGATCAGCTGCTGGTCAATTAGCTAATAAAGCTATTAATTTCTTTTCATCTAGTAATAAAAAAATTGGTGGAAAACTTTCTGAATGAAAAAATAAATTAACTAAAATGTGAAATGAACCAGATCCATCTAAAGTTGCTAAATATAAAGTTCAACAAGAAACTAATAAAAAATAGTAATATTTTTTATTAATATTAATTTAAAAATATCAATTATTTAATTGATATTTTTTTTATTTATGTGTTATAATTTTTTAGTATAATTAAAATAATTCTACAATCTTACCCGATCGGGTTTTATCCAAAAGCAAGGAATTTTAAAATGGCTAAATATGAAATTATGCTTATTCTTTCAGAAAAATTAAATGAAAAAGAAGCAAGTGATTTATGTATGGATTTATCTAAACACTTAAATGTAAAAATTGAAGTGACTAAATTAGGTTTTAATCCATTGGCATATCAAATTAATAAAAATACTAAGGGGCATTATTTTCAATTAAATTTTAATTCTGAAGATATTGCTGGTATTAATGAATTTAGAAGATTAACAACTATAAATAAGAATGTTTTAAGACATTTAATTATTAATCTTGAAAAAGATTATGGTTATAGAGCAACAATTAATCCTAAAAAAATTGCACGTAGCAAAAAAACAGCTGAAATTTACGCTCAAAAACAAATTGAGTTTAAAAGAAGACAAGAAGAGTACTTAAAAAACAAAGAAGAGTACTTAAAAAACAAAGAAGAAAGAATGAATAAACCTTACGAAAAGAAAAGTTATTCAGATTCTTCAAATTCTGGCAATAAATAATTTATGAATAAAGTTTTTTTAACAGGTTACTTAGGACAAGATCCTGATTTTAGAGAATTCGAACCAAGAGAAAATAGTTCAGGTTCTAGTTTAGCTAAAATATCAGTAGCAGTATATGATGCTAGAAATTCGAAAGATAGTTATTTTATCCCATGTGTTGCTTGAAATAACACAGCTGTTTATATTTCTAATAATTTAGAAAAAGGCAGTTTTGTTGCAATTGATGGTCGATTAATTAGACGAAGTTATCTAAACAAAGAAGGTAACAAAGTTTATATTATGGAAGTCGTTATTGATCAAATTAAAAATTACGGTAAATCTGAAAAAAAAGTAAATGATAATAATAATTATCAATCATATAATAATAAAACATCAGAAATAAAAGATGCAACTTCAACATCAAACTTTGAATGAGAAGATGAATTAGAATAGAAAGAATATAGAAAATGACAGTTTATAATAAAAGAGTTAAAAAAAAAGTTTGTATATTATGTAAAAAAGGAGTTGAACATATCGATTATAAAGATATTCGTTTAATTCAAAAATATACAACTTTATTAGGTAAAATAACACCTAAAAGAATATCAGGTGCTTGTTCTAAACACCAAAGAAGAATTTCTTCAGCGATAAAAAGAGCTAGAATTGTAGCTTTATTACCATTTGTTAGAGATTAAATAATTAAAGATAGATTTAGTCTATCTTTTTTTATATAATATAGTTACTTATAAGGAGTATTATGAAAGTTATTTTATTACAAGATGTACCTAATATTGGTAAAAAAAATGAAATAAAAGAAGTTAGTGATGGTTATGCTAAAAATTTCTTAATTAAAAGAAAATTAGCAGCTCTTCATTCAGAAGGAACTTTAAAAACTCTAGAAAAAAATCTTGAGACTTTATTCTTAGATGAAGAAAGTAAAATAAACGAAAACAAACTATTAAAATTAGAACTTGAAAGAGAAAAATACTACTTCACTTTGAAAACTAATAACGGTTTAACATTTCATAAAATAAGTTCAAAAAATATTATTTCTGAAATTAATCAAAAACATGACTTTAAAGTTATTAATAAATATATGTTTAAAAAATTTGTTGATTTAGGAATCGGTGAATTTAAAGTTAAACTATTTTTATATAAAGACGTTATTGCTGAAGTTGAAATAATTATTAGCGAGGAATAATGCCAAATTTTAAAACTAATTTAGCTATTGAGAATATTGAGAGAATTATTATTGCTACTATTTTAGTAGATAAGAATAGTATTTTAACAATTCTTTCAGCACTTGAAGCAAAACACTTTACAACAATAGAAATTCGTTATATTTATTCTAAGATAATAGAAATGGATAAGAATAAAGTTAAAATTGATCATTTGATTCTATCTCAAATCATTATTAATGATACTGATAATGTACCTTTTAAAAACACTGAAACATTTATTAGAGATATTATGAAACAATATTCAACAACGGTTGATTTAGAGGCTTATATTGATTTATTAATTTCAAATTACATGGTAAATTCTTTAAATAATTTTGCTGAAAAATTATCTTCATTAGAAATAGATGATTCAAATTTTTCAACATCTATTTGAAATCTGCAAGATGAATTTTTAAAAATTGTTCAAAACAGATCAACATCTAGTATTTTAGATATGAAAACTATTTCAGAAAATTATATTGAAAATTTAAAAAAGATTAGAGAAAACCAAAGTAAATTAACTGGAACAAGTTCTGGTTTTGACGGTATTGATAATCTTACCAATGGTTTTCAAAAAGGTGACTTAATTATTCTAGCAGCAAGACCATCAATTGGTAAAACTGCTCTTGCTTTAAATTTTTTATTAAATGCAGCACAAGGTTTAGAATCTGATGAATGTGTTGTTATGTTTTCACTTGAAATGGGTAGTAATCAATTAATGCAAAGATTATTAAGTAATTACTCTGAAGTAAGTTCATCTAAATTATCAACTGGTAGTTGAAATGAAACTGAAGAATTTATTATATTCTCAGCAGCTAAAGAAATTGGACATCTAGACATTAAAATTGATGATGCTAGTAATCCAACAATCCTAGATATCCAATCAAAACTTCAAAAAATTCATAATGATAAAAAAATTAAATTAATTATTATTGATTATTTACAATTAATAGCTGGTAATAATAAAATTGGTGCTAATAGACAACAAGAAGTTTCTCAAATATCAAGAACATTAAAATCAATTGCTAGAACATATGATTGCCCCTTAATAGCGATTGCTCAGTTATCAAGAAAAATAGAAGAAAGAAAAGGCGAAGATAAAAAACCTATACTTTCAGATTTAAGAGAATCTGGTTCAATTGAGCAAGATGCTGACCTTGTTACTTTTTTAAATCATGATACTGATAATGTTAATGATGATATTATTCCTGTTAATTTTTATATAGCAAAACATAGAAATGGTGCTGTTGGAAATGTTAAATTATTTTTTAAAAAAGATATTGGTAAATTCATAACAATAAAAAAAGGACCAAATTAATTATTTGGTCCTTTTTTACTATATAATTTAACTTAACAAAGGATTAAAATGAGAAAATTTGGTAATAAAAGAAAGATAGCTTTAGGATTCATAGGCCTTTTAGGATTAACTCCTTTATTTTTATTATCTGCATGTTCATCTCAACCACCATCTCAAACAGCTTTTACTTCAACTATTGATGGTAAAAGCTACAAATATATTGGAGGAAGATTATCTTTAATTGATTCAGAAGGTAATATAGCTCCAGCTCCAACACATGATAAAAAAGCTCCTAAAGAATACTATAGTTATTTATTTTCATCAATTCTTTCAACACCATTATTAAATTTTATTGATCAATTTGCATCATATCAATCAACTCAACCTTCAACAATATATCACGGAGATCCAAAAACTCCAAAACAATCAGAATATGTTTATACAAGAGCTTCTGAAGAACTTGCTATCTTTTCAAATCCGCTTAATGCTGGTTCAGGTTCTATATCTTTAAAAATGTCTAATGTTAATTTTTCTTATAAAGGCATTGAAAAAATTCTTCCAGAAGGTGGAGAAGCTCCAAAACCTGTTCCAGAAACTGATACATCATTTAAAGTTTCAATGTCAATTTCAGGTAGTGTTGAATTTGGTTTTTGATCAACATTTAACAAAGCTACAAATGTTGAATTAGCAAATAGTAACTATCTTCATGCATGAGCACCATTTTATCCAGGAAAACCACCTGCTCCATCAACAACACCAGTAAACTTAAATATGCCTTTTAGTGTAACATCTGAAATTAATATTATTAATAAATTGGTTTCTGCAACTGAATCAACAACAGGATTTAAATATACTGGAGAAGCTAATTTGGCAACTCAAAATGAATCACCAAAATTTGATACAACAACACAAAAGTATTTTGATGCTTTAGTAAATGTTATTGCTCAAAGAAGAATAAGTGCTGCAGCATTTAATGCAGCTGTAACTTTATTATAGAATTACCTTAATTTTAAGGATTAAAATGTCAAAAATTGAAAAAATAAAAAAGATAGCACTTCATTGTGACTTTAATTTGTCTGATGATCAAATTGAAAAAATATCAAATGAATTTGACTATATTGTAGATTTATTAGATAGTATTAAAAAAATTGACACAAGTGGTATTTATCCAACAGATTTTATTAACAAAAAATCAAATGCTATATTAAATAATGATGAATTTATTAAAACAGATAAAAAATTATTTAATAATACCAAAAATTTTAAAGGCGATTTTTTAGAAATCAAAGATGAAAAACAGTAATATTTTAAAAATTAATAATCAATATAAAAATAGTATTCTTGAAAAAGAAAACTATTTTTTAAGCAACTCAAAAAATTTAAATAATGATTATAATGCTTGAATAAATAAAAACACAATTAATAATGAAATAAATACTGACCATATATTGAACGGGATTATTTATTCTTTAAAAGATAATATTACAACAAGTAATATCTTAACAACTGGTGGTTCTTTATTTTTAAAAAATTATATTCCTACTCATGATTCAACTGTTTATAATTTGCTGAAAAATACTGGTGCTAATTTATTAACAAAAGATAATATGGATGAATTTGGTCTTGGTGGAACAGGAACATTTTCAGCATTTGGTCAATTAACTAATCCAATTGATAAAGAAAGAATTGTTGGTGGTTCTAGTAGTGGTTCATCAGTAATGGTAAAAAAAGATTTAGTTTCTTTTTCTATTGGAACTGATACTGGAGATTCTATTAGAAAACCAGCATCATTTCTTGGAATAGTTGGTTTTAAACCAAGTTATGGAATGATTTCAAGATATGGTGTTTATCCATATGCTCCTTCAATGGATCATGTTGGTATCATTGCTAAATATATTACAGATATTGCAATTGTTTTTTCAACTTTGAATAAGTTTGATAAAAAAGATTTGACTTCAATTCAAATGAACAAAGAATATGATTTTAATAATTTAAAACCAGATAAAAGTAAAAAAATAGCAATTATTAAACAAAGTTTGGATTACATGCTTGATGAAGAAAAAAAAATATTCATTGATTATCTTTTTCAACTTAAAAATGATGGTTTTTCAATCACTGAAGTTGATTTTAATCAAACACTAATAGAAGCAATAGACCCAATCTATAAAATAATTTCATATTCAGAAGCTAATAGTTGTTATAGTAATTTAACAGGGATTACTTTTGGTGATGATAATAATGATTATAAAAATTGAAAAGATTTAATTGTTAAAAACAGAACTGAAAAGTTAGGTGATCAATTAAAGAGAAGATTTGTTATTGGCTCATATAGTATTATTGGTGAAAACTTTGAAAAAATATATGTAAAATCAAAAAAAATAAGAACATTAATTATTGATGAGATTAATAAAATATTAGATCAATTTGATGCTTATATTATTCCAGGAGCTTCAAGAATTGCTCCGTTATTAAGTGATTTTAAAAATAATATTTCAGATAGTAATTTTGGTGATGATTTATTACAAATTGCTAATTTTGCTGGATTACCATCAATTACTATTCCAGCGATTGAATATTTAAATAATCCACTTGGAATTAATATAACTTCTAAAAATTTTAATGATGAAACATTATTAAATATCGCTTTAGCTATTGAAGATTTTAATAATGAAAAATTGGTGAAAAATAATGATTAATTATGACGTAATTATTGGAATTGAAGTTCATGTTAATATTAATTCAAAAGCAAAAATGTTTTCATATGCACCTAATTCTCACAATCAAAAACCAAATACCCAAGTCGATCTTTTAGATATTGCTATTTTAGGTATTTTACCAACTGTTAATATGGAAGTTATTAATAAATCAATTATTTTAGCTGATAGTTTAAATATGGAAATTTTTTATAATAATATCGCTTTCGATAGAAAGCATTATATTTATTATGATTTACCAAAAGGGTATCAAATAACTCAGCAATACCACCCTATAGGTAGAAATGGTTCAATTATTTTAAGTAATAATAAAAAAATAACAATTGAAAGAATTCATATTGAAGAAGATACTGCTAAACAAATAACAAAAAATAATATTAAATATTTAGATTATAACCGTTCAGGAATGCCATTAATTGAAATAGTATCTGATCCTTGTATTAATTCTGCTAGTGAAGCTAGTGAATATTTAAATGAATTAAAAAAAATCCTAATATTCAAAGATATCTCAGATGCTAAACTTGAAGATGGTTCTATGAGAGCCGATATTAATATCTCTCTAAAAAAGAAAGATACAGATATATTAGGTACTAAAGTAGAAATCAAAAATATTAATTCTTTTAATAATATTATTAAAGCAATCGGTTATGAAATTTCAAGACAATCTGAAATTTTAGATAATAATGAACTAATTATTCAAGAAACTAGAAGATATGATGATAATAAATCAACTACTGTTTCTATGAGAAATAAAACTGATGTAATTGGTTATAGTTATTGTCCAGAACCCAATATTCCTATTATTTCTCTTGAAGAAAAATATGTTCTTGATCTTATTAATAATTCAAAAAAATCAGTTCAATTAATTGAACAAGAATTAAAAGATTTAAATTTTTCTAAATCTAATATTGATCTTTTAATGAATGATTTTAATCTTTATTCATTATTCATTAGATTTAATGATTCTAAAATAGTTGATAAGATAAATTTATTTAATTTTGTAACTAATGAAATTTCAGGTAATTTAAATAAAGCAAAAATAGATTGAAAATCATTATCAGAAAATCAAATAAATGATTTAATTGAATTAATTAAATTATTGCAATCAAATAAGATAAATATTAAAGAAGCTAAATCATTTAATAAATTGATTATTACTGATAATGAAGAATTAAAAAATTTAATCCAAAAAAATAAAACAAATAACGTTTTTACAAAAGAAGATATTGAAAAAATATTAATTAATTATTTTAATGATAATAATAAATTAGTATTAGAATATAAAGAAAGACCAGAGCGAGTTTCTAAATTTTTCATAGGTATGGTTATGAAAGAAACAAAAGCACAAGCTGATCCTAAAATAGTATTAGAAATTTTTAATGAAAAAATTAAAAATTTCTTTGAGCAAAAGAGTTAATTATGATTAATAACAACATCCAAATTTGTAAAAAACTATATTATGATTTTTATAATCTTTATCATTATTCAGATGAATGTGTTTTTTGTAATTCTAAAAATATAGAATTAAAAAGTGAAATTAAATTTGAATATAAATGTTCAGATTGTAAGAAAATTTTTAGTCCTAAAAAAAATTCTATTTTTAGTAAAATTAGATTAAGTGAAGAGAAATGAATCAAAATGCTTAATTGCATGCTTAATGATTATACTTTAGAAGAAACAGCAAAAGAATTAAAATTTACTCAAAGTAATACTGAAGAAAAATGATTAATGATTTATGAAGCTGTTGATTGAAATAAATACAATATAGATGTTAGAAAGGCGCCTAATAAGAAGATATATGCTTCTTATGAAGTTATCTTTAATTAATTATGGAAAATATAAATAACGAACAAAAAACATTTCATAATAGAAAAATAAATGAAATAGTTTCTGATTTTAATACATCAATAAAAACTGGTCTATCAATTAGTCAAATTCAAGAAAATCGTGATAAATACGGTTCTAATGCAATTGAATTATCAAAGCCTAAAAAATGATATAAAGTTATGCTTGAACAATTCAAAGATTTAATTCTAATAGTACTAATGATTTCATCAGTAGTATCTCTTTTAGTATCTGGTATTCCTAGTGGTGGTGAAGTACCATTTGCAAAACTAGCAACTATTGAAGGATGAGAAAATTTTCTTTTAATAGTAGCTGTAGTTCTTATTAATGTCACGCTTGGTACAGTCCAGACCATGAAATCCCAAAAATCTCTTGATGCCTTAAAAAATGTAATCACTCCAGTTGCTATTGTTATTCGAGATGGAATAAAAACAACAATTAATAGCGCTGATTTAGTTGCAGGAGATTTAATCTTTTTAGAAGCAGGTAATTATGTACCAGCTGATGCTAGAATTATTGAATCAAATAATATTCAACTTAATGAAAGTTCACTAACAGGTGAATCTGAACCAATCTATAAAACATCTGAAATTATTTTAGCTGAAAAAATACCAGTTGGTGATAAAAAGAATATGGCTTTTTCAAGCTCATTAATTACAAATGGAAATGCTTTTGCTGTTGTTACTGGTGTAGGTAAAGACACTGAAATCGGGAAGATTAGTACTTTATTATCTGAAGTTAAAGAAAAGAAAACACCTTTACAACGTAATTTAGATAATTTAGCAAAAATTTTATTATATGTAATTTCAGCTATTTGTCTTATTGTTTTTTCAATTAATCTATCAAAGATAGGTATGACAGGTGGTTCTGAAAACGTAGCTGGAATAATCGCTGATTCTTTAAATTTTTCAGTAGCATTAGCTGTTGCTGTTATTCCAGAAGCATTAAGTTCAATTGTAATAATTATTTTAACGACATCTTCAAAAGTTTTATCAAAAAACAAAGCTATTTTAAAAACATTAAAATCAGTTGAAACATTAGGTTCTATTTCAGTAATATGTTCAGATAAAACAGGAACTTTAACTCAAAATAAAATGACTGTTGTTTCTTTTTATAATAATGAAGAAACTAAACTTGCTGAAGATATTAATTTAAATAATTCTGATCAAGTTAAATTGATGGAATATTTTGTTCACTCTAGTGATGCTATTAATGAAGATGGTAGATTAATTGGTGACCCTACTGAGGTTGCTCTAATTGATTTCTATCAAAAATATAGTAATCAAAATGCAAGCTATTTAAGAGATAATAATCAAAGATTAGCTGAAATTCCATTCGATTCAGTAAGAATGAAAATGTCAGTTTTAATTAATGATAATAATCAAAAAGTTATGATTACAAAAGGTGCTATTGATAAAATTCTAGTTTCAACAGCAAATATTGTTTCTAATTCTAAAGTTAGAAAGATAACAAAAGAAGATATTGAAAAACTAAATAAAGTAAATGATGATTTTGCTAACAATGGATATCGTGTTCTTGCTATTTGTTTTAAAGAAATAAACAAAGATAAAATTTCATTTGATGATGAAGAAAATTTAACTATCTTAGGTTTAATAGCAATGATTGATCCACCGAGACCAGAAGTTATTGAATCTATTAAAGAATGTAAAGTTGCTTCAATAAAACCAGTTATGATAACTGGAGACCATCACTCAACAGCAGTTGCTATTGCTACTCAAATTGGAATTTTTAATCCTGAAACAGATAATTACTTAAGCGGTATGGAATTAAGTGAAATGTCTCAAGAAGAACTTAATGAAAGAGTTGAAAATTATTCAGTTTATGCAAGAGTTTCACCTGAAGATAAAATTAAAATAGTAAGAGCATGACAAACAAAAAATAAAATTGTTTCAATGACTGGTGATGGTGTTAATGATGCACCAGCATTAAAAGAAGCAAATATTGGTGTTGCTATGGGAATTACTGGAACAGAAGTTTCTAAAGAAGCTGCTTCTATGGTTTTAACTGATGATAATTTTTCTACAATAATTACAGCAATTAAATTAGGTAGAAATGCTTATAATAATATTAAAAATGTTATTAGATATTTATTAACTGGAAACATTGCAACAATTTTTATTGTAATAACACTTTTAATTTTTCAATTATCTATTTCTGCTATATCTGGTGCACAAGTAATTGAAATACTTCCATATAGTGCTATTCAACTTTTATTCTTAAATTTACTTACTGATCTTTTCCCCGCAGTTTCAATTGGTTTTGAAAAAGCAAAAGAAAGTGTGATTCATGAAAGACCACGACTAGCTGATGAAACTTTTATTACAAAAGAATTTATACGTCGATTAGTTTCAGAAGCAATTATTATTGCAATAGTTGTTCTTAGTTCATTTTTTATTAGTTGATTTCTTATTTTTAATAATACTCAAATTAATGGAATACTTGTTGATAATAATATTAGATTCCTTTTATCATCAAACCTTTCTTTTGTTACATTAGGAATGATAAGAATATTTCATAGCTTTAATTGTAAGGATTCAAAACCTACTTTATTTACTAGAAATTTTTATAATAATAAATATTTATGAGGTTCATTAGTTTTAGGATTTATGTTATTAGCATTCATTTACTTTACTCCAACTGTTCAAGATTTATTCTTTAATCAAGCAAGTGGTGATTTTGTATCAGGTATTTATGATGATCCAACTAACTTCTTTTATGGAATTGCTTTTGCCTTTTCAATAATTCCAATTGTTAATTTACAGAAGTATCTTAATCAAATTATTTTTTCTAAAACAAAGAACAAATTTAAAAACAAAAACATAATAGTATAATTTAAAAAAATAAGGAGATTTCATGGAAATAGGATTAATAGTCGGTATAAGTGTTGGAATTCCACTAGCATTACTAGCAGGCGCTGCTTTAGGTTACTTTATTGCTATGAAAGTCTTTAAGAAACAATTAGAAAAAAATCCGCCAATCTCAAAAGATACTATTAGAATGATCTACCAACAAGTAGGTAGAAAACCTACTGAGAAACAAATAAATGAAATTTATAATAAAGCTGTTAAAAAGAAATAATGAAATTTATTAAATCAGCTACTAAAGCAAGTGAATTAATTTATGATAATTTAAGTGAAGTATGTTTTATCGGTCGTTCTAATGTCGGTAAAAGTTCATTAATAAATGCTCTTTCTAATTCAAAAATTTCAAGAGTTTCAAATACTCCTGGAAGAACTCAATTAATTAATTATTTTGAAGATAAGAATTTTAGATTAGTAGACTTACCAGGTTATGGTTATGCTAATGTTTCAAAACAAAAAAGAAAAGAATTAATTCATATTGTTGAAGAATATTTATTTAACTCAACATCTCTTAAAGCTGTCTTTCAAATTGTGGATGGAAATGTAATAACCGACTTAGATCAAGAAATGAGTAATTATTTTCAAGAAAATTTCTCAAATCATATTATTATAATGAATAAAATAGATAAACAAAATATTAGTAAGTATGTTAATAACTTAGAAAAAACTGCTCAATTTTTAAATGTTGATAAAGAAAATATTATCATGATAAGCGCAAGAAGTAGAATAAATATTAATTTAGTTCTATCAAAAATAAAATCAATAATTCAATCATAAATAAGAGTTAATTATGGAAAAAAAATATAATCACTTAATTGTTGAAAAAGGTAAGTATGATGATTGGTTAAATAAGGAATTATTTAAACCTTCATTGAAAGGAAAGCCTTTTTCAATTGTTTTACCTCCACCAAACATTACAGGACATCTTCATTTAGGTCATGCATTAAATGGTACTATTCAAGATAGTATTATTAGATATAAAAAATTACAAGGTTTTAGAACAATTTGAGTTCCAGGAACTGATCATGCTGGTATTGCTACACAAACAAAATTTCAAAAATATTTATTAACTGAAAAAAATATAGATTATCGAGAACTTGGAAGAGAAAAATTTGTTAGTGAATTGATGGAATGAAAAGAATCTCATTCTAAATTCATCCACTCTCAATGAAGGAATCTTGGACTTAGTTTAGATTATTCATCTGAACTCTTTACAATGGATAAATCTGTTAATAATGCTGTTAATAAAGTTTTTTGTGAACTTTATCAAAATAATTTAATTTATGAAGGCGAAAAACTTGTTAATTGAGATGTTAAGCTTCAAACAGCTATTAGTGATATTGAAGTTATTCATAAACAAGTTATCTCTAAACTTTATTATTTTAAATATTATTTAAAAGATAAAAATGAATATATTACAATTTCAACAACAAGACCTGAAACTATGTTTGGGGATGTTGCTGTATTTGTTAATCCTACTGATGAAAGATATAAACATTTAGTTAATGAAATAGTTATTAATCCAGTTAATAATCAAGAGTTAAAAATATTGACTGATCCATATATTGAAATAGAATTTGGAACAGGTATTATGAAATGTACACCTAGTCATGATTTCAATGATAATATTTTAGGTAAAAAACATAAATTACCTTCAATCAATATTATGAATAATGATGGAACAATGAATTCAGAAGCCGGTGAATTTGAAGGTTTAGATAGAATAAAATGTCGTAAATTATTAGTTGAAAAATTAGCTAAGAATTCTTTTGTTGAAAAAATAGATGAAAAATATGAAACTCAAATTGGTTTTTCTGAAAGAACTGATGAAATTGTTGAACCTATTATTTCTAAACAATGATTTATTAAAATGAAACCTCTTGTTAAGAATGTTATTAATAATCAAAAAAGAGGTTCTGTTGAAAACAAAGTTAAAATTTATCCAGATAGATTTGATAAAAACTTAATTAATTGATTAGTTAATATTGAAGATTGATGTATTAGTAGACAATTATGATGAGGACATCAATTACCTGTTTGAATTAATAGTGAAACTAACGAAGTACATGTTAGTGAAAAAGAACCAAAACCAATAAAAAATTGAACAAGACATTCAGATGTTTTAGACACATGATTTTCTTCAGCTATTTGACCACTTGTTTGTTTTGAATGACCAAAAGATACTTCTACCAAGTTTAAAACTTTCTTTCCAACAGATATGATGGTAACTGGTCATGATATTCTTTATTTTTGAATTTCAAGAATGATGACTTTGTCATCATATTTTACTAATAAAATACCTTTTAAAAATGTTTATATTCATGGTTTAATTCGTGATGAAAAAGGCAAGAAAATGTCTAAGTCATTAAACAACGGTATTGATCCTAATTCAGTAATAGATGAATATGGAGCTGATGCTTTAAGATATTTCTTAACCTCATCTTCATCCGTTGGAGAAGATATTAAATTTAGTAATGAAAAAATTAGATCTAATTGAAACTTCTTAAATAAAATATGAAATTCTGCACGATTTATTTTTCTAAATTCAAAACCTAATAAAAACTATAAAATTAAAATTGGTGAACTTTCAGATTCAAGTAAATGAATCTTAAAGAAATTAAATAAAGTTATTAAAAATGTTTCAAAAAATATGGATAAATATAATTTTGTTCTAGCTTCAAAAACTCTTTATGATTTTATCTGAAATGATTTTTGTAATAATTATATTGAATTTACAAAGATTAATACTAATAATAAAATGTATGCTCAAAATGAAATAGCTGTTGCTCAATATGTATTAAAACAAATATTAATTATGCTTCACCCTCAATGTCCATTTTTAACTGAAGAAATTTATTCTTATTTCTATAATCCTAAAATTTCAATATTAAAAGAAAAATGACCAGTTCAATTAAAAATAGGCAGTGAAAAAATCATCAATAAAACTATTGATATAATAACTGCAATAAATCAAATTAGAGCTGAAGAAAATTTAAGTAATAATGAATTTTTAGAAATTAATATTTTAACTAAAAAAGATATTAAATTATTTTCTAAAATAACAGATAAAATTAATGATTATCTATTTTTAAAGAAATCAAAAATAGTAAGTGTTACCAATGTTGGTATTTTAGCTAATAAATATACTAAACTAGTTGATGACTTTGTAATTGAAGTTTATGCTAAAGTTGAGTTTCATTCTGAAAATGAAATTTCTAAAATTGAAAAGATGATTATCTTCCTTGAAAAAGAAATTAAAAGAAGTAATGAAATACTAAGTAATGAAAATTTTATTACTAAAGCTCCAAAAAATAAAATAGATGAAGAAAAAACAAAATTAGAAAATTATAAAGGACAATTAAATTCAAGTTTAGAATCTTTAAAATCATTAAAGATAGAAACAAAAACTAAAGAATTTACTTAGAAGTAACAAAGAGATGATTAATATTATTTTATTTGAACCAGAGATAGCTAATAATACAGGGAATATATTAAGAACATGCCATGCTTTTAATGCTAACTTACATTTAATAAGACCTTATGGATTTTTCCTAGATAGTAAATATATCAAAAGATCATCAACTAATCATTTTGATTTAGAAAATATTAAACAATATGATTCGTTTGATGATTTTATTTCAAAAAATAATCCTGATAAAATTTATATGTTTTCTCGTTATGGTCAAAAAATGCTTGATGAATATAATTATGAAGACACAAATGAAGATATTTATTTTATGTTCGGTAAAGAATCTAAAGGTATTGATAAAAAAATTCTAAAGAATTATTTAGATACATCAATTAGAATTCCAATGAATGAAAAATCTATTAGTATTAATTTATCAAATACAGTAGCAATTGCAATTTATGAAGTTATCAAACAAAGAAAATATTTTTCATTATTAAAATATGAAGAATTTAAGGAATAATTAATGCGACTTAGAAAAAACCCTAAATTAATTGAACAAATGAATTTAGATAATCACTATCTAATTAATTATTCAGAAAACAATAAATTAGATTGAAAAGAAATTTTTAATAACGATAATGAAAAAATAGAACTTGAAATTGGAGTTGGTAAAGGTGACTTTATTATTCAAAAAGCAATTAATAATCCAAATATAAATTTTGTTGGTATTGAAAAAATGCCAGCGGTTTTAGCGATTTGTATTAATAAATTAATTAAATTAGAGAATAAAATAAATAATTTAAAATTACTAGTTTTTGATGCATCTGAATTAGAAAATATTTTTAGTGAAAGCATGATTAATAAAATATATTTGAATTTTTCTGACCCATGACCTAAAAAAAGGCATGAGAAAAATCGTTTAACAAATTGAAAGTTTTTATATATCTATCAAAAAATTTTATTACCAAATAAAACAATTGAATTTAAAACTGACAATGATTTATTATATTTATATACCCTAAATGATGTTATTTTAAATAGTATTGATAAAATAAATTTGATTTATAATACTGAAAATTTATATGAAAATCTTGAAAATAAATATAATTTTGATAATGTTCAAACAGAATATGAAAAAAAATTTTTAAATATAAACAAAAATATAAACAAAATAATTTATAATTTTAAGTAAGTATAATAACTATAAAATACTTTTATAGTTCACTAAGGAATTCTTTATGGCAAAAAAAGATCGTTCATCTAACAATAAAAATCTTCAAACTGATTATAATCCGGATTATACATCTTATTTAAATCAAGAAGGTACATTTAATAATACTGATTCACCACCAGCAGAAGAGTTTGTAGACCCTTTTAGTTCTACATCAGCTTTAACTAGTGAAGATCCATTATCTTTAATTCCGCCTCCTTCATTTGATAATAGCAATCCATTTGGTTCAACTTCAACTTCATCATTTGACAATAGTAATCCATTTGGTAATGATTCTTCATTTGATTCAAATTCAAGTTCATCATTTGGTAATGATTCATTTGGTTCAAGTTCATCATTTGGTAATGATTCATTTGGTTCAAGTTCATCATTTGGTAATGATTCATTTGGTTCGAGTTCATCATTTGGTTCAAATTCAAGTTCATCATTCGGAAGTTCTGATTTTAATTCTTTTGCTTCATCAGAACCTATTGTTCCTGCATATGATCCAGCAAAAGAAGCTGAATTAGAAGCAACAAGAAGAGCCGAAGAAAATGCTCAAGCTCAATTAGAAGCAACAAGAATAGCTGAAGAAAATGCTCAAAGAGAAATGCAATTAGAAGCTATTAGATTACAAGAAGAACAAGATTTAATTGAAAGAAATCAATTTGAAGCAGCAAAAGCAGCAAAAGAAGCAGAAGCAGCAGAATTAGAAAAAGAAGCAGCAGCAAAAGCAGTTATTGAATCAAAAAATAATAGTGAAGATTTAGATTCAATGTCTATTCAAGAATTAAAAGATAATATTAATAGATTAAAAGCTAATCCAGGTAATACTATTGATGAAAAATTACTAGTATTTGATGAAATTGGTAAATATTCAACCCTATTATTAAAAAAATTAAGAGCTGAAAAGAAATAATTTATGGATTTTAAAGAGGTTTATTAGTGAAAAATACTGATAATATATTAAATTCTAAAGAAAATAATAATATGAGAACTTCTAAAAATGAAGTGTCTTCCTTTTTTAACTATTTATATTTTTTAAACATGTATGTTTTAAAAAGAAAACCAACAATAATAGTTCCTTTAGGTGCACTTATTCTTTTGTTGGTTTTTCCTATAATACTAATGTCACTTCCAAATACTGACCTAGTGTTTAAAATAACTGCAATAAATATTTTTGTTCCAATTAATTTTAGTATTGCTTGATCATTCATGATTTTATTTGGTTGTATGGTCACTCTTACCATTTTTAAAGAAGGTAAAATGGATGGAATCGAAACACTCGTTGTTTCAAAACCAATCACAAGACAAACAATAATATTAGCTAAATTTTTATATTTATTATTAATTGGTATTGTTTATTGATTATGAATTTTCTTAATTTTTATTAGCACTTTATATATGTTAAGAAGTCAAGATATTTTTGTTGATTATATTGATTCAAATATAAATAATTTTATGTTTGGTTTAACAATTGGGTTAATATTAATTTTCTTTATTTTTGCTTTACTATCATCATTTATTTCTATTAAACTATCTGTTAAAAATACTTTATCAATGGTTTTAATTAGTTTCCCATTATTAACAATAGTTGGGACAGTCTTTTCAAATCCAATTTTATTTAAAAATAGACCAACAGAAACTTTATTTAAAATTCTTACTCAAGATGTTGGTACAGAACCAATTTTTGATAGAAACCCTATTGTGAATCTTTCTCCGAATGGAATGGTTCTTTTAAATTCTGATAATAAACCTTTTACTCCAGTTCAAATAGAAAGGTTTCAAAAAGCTTGAAATGAAAGTTCTGATGCTGGAATATTAGCAGCGATCAATAGTTTTCTTAATCCTACATCTATGATTTCTCAAGCATTTAATGGTGAACAATCACCTGAAATTAAAGTTTCATGAAAATCTAATGGAGAGATTCAATCATTTGCATCTCAAACAATTTTTGATTTTAATACATCAAAACCTGTTAATTATAATTATGAAGGTCACAATGTTATTAAAAATGATTCTTCACAAAAAAATTATTTTCTATATAAACAAAATATAGACGGTTCTTTAGATACTACTAATGCTATATCAGTTGATATACCAACTATAAGTAAATTATTAACCGAAGATAAAATAGTAAAAGAAATTGACAAAACTTTAAAAGCATCTCATAAGGATGCTGAAACAATGTTTGATAAGATTCCGCCTCCACTTGTTGCAGCTACAGCTGAAACTACATTAGCATTGTTATATATGAGATCTTATGAAATTAGTTCAAATGATTATCTAAGATCACAATTTGGAATTGATTTTGAAAATCCAGACAATTTATTGAATCAAATTTTAAGACTTGAATCTTTTTCTCAAACTTTAGATGGACCAGGACCAATAAATATTCCTAAAGCAAGTTTCATCGGTGGTTGAACTATTTTATTTAATAATAATAACAATGATACAGCAGGAGTTCTAGAACCTTTTATTTATGCTTTGCCTAATACTACTGCTGGTATTATTAATCTTAATATAAATGGATTTCGTTCACCAACTTGAGGTGTTATGTTATTTTGAAGTAGTGTTTTAATTTTATTATTCATATTAGCATCAGTTTATTATTATAATGAGGACTTTGTTTAATATGGAAAAAAAAGAAAAAATTATTCTAGAAGTAATTGACTTACACAAAAAATATCATAAATCTGATAAAGCAGCTATTGATAAAATAAATTTTAAAATTGCTGAAGGTGAATTTCATGTTTTTATTGGTGCTAATGGTGCTGGAAAAACAACAACAATTAAAGCTTTAGTTGGCGCTTATAAAAAATGAGATGGTCAAATTAAAGTTTATGGTCAGGATATTTGAAAATTTGAAGCTAAACGACATATTGGATATATTCCAGAACATGCTGTTTTTCCTAGAGAGTTTACAACAAAAGATTATTTAGTTTCTATGGGAATTCTATCTGGATTATCTAAAAAAGATGCAACTAAATATTGTATAGAAAAACTTGAAGAACTTAATATGCAAAATATGATTAATAAGAAACCATATACTTTTTCATCTGGTCAAAAGAAAAAAATACTTTTAGCTCAAGCATTAATAATCGAACCATCTTTATTAATAATGGATGAACCAGCTGCTAATCTTGATCCACTTGCTAGACATGAATTGTTCGAAATACTATTAAAATTAAAATCAGAAGGCAAATCAATTTTCATAGCTTCTCATATTTTAGCTGAGGTTGAACAATATACTGATGCTGTTACTATTCTAGATGGTGGTAAAATTGTTTATACTGGTAAATATGATAAATCAAAATCATTAACAGATCTTTATATTGAAAAAGTAAAATTAGGTTCAGTAGATTCAGGAACATCTAAGTCTAAAAAGAAAGAATTAGAAGACATGATTATAATCTAAAAAATTTGACATAAGAGCAATGTTGAATTAAAAATTTAAATTTCATCCATATGGATGAAATTTTTTAATAATAAGGTTCAATACTGCTTTTTATTTTTTTATTTGATAATTATGTTTATAATAAAATTATAAAATTAAAATATAAAATTTTGAAAGTCTGAAATGATTAATAAAAAATTACCTTTATTTTTAGGATTAACTTTTGGTTCAATTGCTACTATAACAGCTGTATCTATTGGTTATGTTTTGAATATGAATATAGGGTCTATTTTTAATTATTATGCAAATCCAACATCAGATACCCCCATTGGTAATCTTGATTCATATAAAACTTTAGCAAAAAGAGATGCTGAAATAATAATGGCTGCAGGATTTCAGCATGTTAGTCCAATTAAATTAGCTTACAGTCCATCTAATTTAAAAACATTTAAAGATATAGGTTTCATTCTTATGGATGAAATTTTGTCATTTGGTGGGGATATACCCGCTACAGCAAGTGCTAATACTGCTTCAACTTCTTTTAGAAGTGATTTAGGAAGTTTCCAAACAGCAATCTCATCAGCTATTCTATTAAATAAAAATCAAGAATATTTCATGCCTGAAAATTTTGATGATAATCCAAATACTCCAAAGCGAGAAAGTTTTAAATGAGCTGGTTATGGGGCTGCTACTTTTTCATCTATCCTATCTTTCTTAGGCGGTTTTCAACAAGGGATTGAATTTTTTAATGAAATAATATTACCTGCTTATAATAAAATTTCAACAACTACAAATAAATATCTTCCTATTGAACATAAAACAATTGATAATAATAATTTTTTAAATAATAATTTTGGAATTGGTGGTGGTATTGAAATTTCTGATTTATACCTTAATCCTAAGACACCAGGAGTTAAGGGAGTTGATTTATTTTTTCCTGTAGCAGGTCCTCAAATAAGTGATGCTCTTAGTTCAATTAGGAAATTTAATAATTTAAAAACAATTTTAATTGGTGCTGATTCAGCTGTTGAAAATGATATCAATATTAATTTACCTTTAAAAGGTGGTAGTCATGTTGGCAATGGTAAAGTTATTCAAATGTCATCTTTAAAAAGACTAGATGTAGTTGGTAAAAAAATATTAGAAATTATCCAAAATGGTAATATAGCTCCAAAAGTTATAGATAAAGATGGTAATGATATAACTAATGTTTACTATCAAGAATTAATTGATGAAAATGGAATCGGTGGATTTGGTACCCATAGTGTTGGTAATCTAGAAAATGGTTCTGTAGGTGTTTCAAAAGCAGGTGATCAATATCTTCAAGAGGCATTAGCTATTCCAGGAGTTATTAATGCTTATAATGAAAAAATAAATTTCCTTTCAACACCTGCTGGTATGACTTATGTAGCTACTGAAAAAGGAGTTACTAAAACATTTAAATATGGTTCTGATTCAGATTTTCCTTTAATACAAAATTTTGTTCCTTATTCTTTAGAGGCAACAATGCCATTAATGAATAAAAAGAATTTTATAATAAGAAATAACGAAGCTTATAATCAAAAAATATTAGTTGCATTATCAACTACTACAACATTATTAAAGGATTCTTCTTTTTCACAATCAACATATGAAGGTGTTTTTGAATTTTTAAAATCACTTGGTATTAATATTCCAGAAATTTAATTACAAATATAAAGATAAAAAAGTAATCTAATTTTTATATAAAACTTTAGCAAGAAGAGATATTTAATTAATATTTAAATTTAATCCCTCTTACAATTGGATTATTTAGTTAAAAATAAGGTTGTTTTATTTTTTTTATTGATTTATTTAATAATTATGTTTATAATCTTTTATTGAAATTGAATATTAAATTTTTAGAAGGTTGTAATGATTAATAAAAAAATACCTTTATTCTTAGGATTAACATTAGGTTCAGTCACTGCTATAACAGCTGTTTCTGTAGGTTATGTTCTCAATATGAATTCAGGGGCTATATTTAATTATTATGCAAATCCAACATCAGATACACCTATAGGAACTCTCGATTCATATAAAACTTTAGCAAAAAGAGATGCTGAAATAATAATGGCTGCAGGGTTTTTACATTCTAGTCCAATTAAATTAGCTTTCAATCCAACTAATTCAAAAACATTTAAAGATATCGGTTTCATCCTTTTGGATGAAATTTTGTCATTTGGTGGGGAAACACCTGCTTTAGGAAGTGCTAATACTGCTTCAGCTTCTTTTAGAAGTGATTTAGGTAGTTTCCAAACAGCAATCTCATCAGCTATTCTATTAAATAAAAATCAAGAATATTTCATGCCTGAAAATTTTGATGATAATCCAAATACTCCAAAGCGAGAAAGTTTTAAATGAGCTGGTTATGGGGCTGCTACTTTTTCATCTATCCTATCTTTCTTAGGCGGTTTTCAACAAGGGATTGAATTTTTTAATGAAATAATATTACCTGCTTATAATAAAATTGCAACAACTACAAATAAATATCTTCCTATTGAACATAAGACAATTGACAATAATAATTTTTTAAATAGTAGTTTTTTTATTGGTGGAGGTATTGAAATTTCTGATTTATACCTTAATCCTAAGACACCAGGAGTTAATGGAGTTGATTTATTTTTTCCTGTAGCAGGTCCTCAAATACATGATGCTCTTAGTTCAATTAGGAAATTTAGTAATTTAAAAACAATTTTAATTGGTGCTGATTCAGCTGTTGAAGATGATATTAATATTAATTTACCTTTAAGAGGTGGTAGTCATGTTGGTAATGGTAAAATTATTCAAATGTCATCATTAAAAAAACTAGATGTAGTTGGTAAAAAAATATTAGAAATTATCCAAAATGGTAATGTAGCTCCAAAAGTTATAGATAAAGATGGTAATGATATAACTAATGTTTATTATCAAGAATTAATTGATGAAAATGGAATTGGTGGATTTGGTACCCATAGCGTTGCTAATTTAGAAAATAATTCTGTTGGTGTTTCAAAAGCAGGTGATCAATATCTACAAGAAGCATTAGCTATTCCAGGAGTCATTGATCTTTATAATGAAAAATTAAATTTCCTTTCAACACCTGCTGGTATGGTTTATATTGCTACTGAAAAAGGAGTTCCTACAACATTTAAATATGGTGTTGGTGCAGAGTTTCCTTTAATTCAAAATTTTATTCCATATTCTTCAGAGGCAACAATGCCACCAATGAATAAAAAGAATTTTATAGTTCCCAATAATCAAGCTTATAATCAAAAAATATTAGTTGCATTATCAACTTCTACGACCTTATTAAAGGATGCTTCCTTCTCACAATCAACATATGAAGGCATTTTTGAATTTTTAAAATCACTAGGAATTAATATTCCAAAAATTTAATTTAAAAATAAGAAAAATAAGAGTATATTAATTTATATATATTTTTAGAAAAAAAAATAATAATAATCGTAGTATTTTTTTAATATTACTTCACTTTAATTGTCTTATAATCCAATTAATTTTAAAAATTAAAACATATAATTTTTTTATATCTCAACGAAATTTATTATCCTGATCAAGTCTTAATAAGACTTGATTTTTTTATTTTTTATTTATATTGCTTTTTCTAAAAATTATGCTTATAATGATTTTATAAAAGTTAAATTAAATTTTTGGAAGTTTGAAATGATTAATAAAAAAATCCCTTTATTCTTAGGATTAACATTAAGTTCTGTAGCTGCTATAACAGCTGTTTCTGCGGGCTATGTTCTAAATATAAACTCTGGAGAAATATTTAATTATTACGCAAACCCAACTACAAATACACCTATCGGTACTCTTGATTCATATAAAACTCTAGCGAAAAGAGATGCTGAAATAATAATGGCTGCAGGCTTTTCACATTCTAGCCCAATTAAATTAGCTTACAATCAAGCTAATTTAGAAACATTTAAAAATATAGGTTTCATTCTTTTGGATGAAATTTTGTCATTTGGTGGGGAAACACCTGCTTTAGCAAGTGCTAATACTGCTTCATCTTCTTTTAGAAGTGATTTGGGTAGTTTTCAAACAGCAATCGCAGTATCTGTTTTATTAAATAAAAATCAAGAATATTTCATGCCAGAAAATTTTGATGAAAATCCAAGCACATCAAGTAGAACAAGTTTTAAATGAGCTGGTTATGGTGGTGCTGTTTTTTCATCTGTTACATCTTTCTTAGGTGGCTTTCAACAAGGGATGGAATTTTTTAATGAAGTAATTCTACCTGCTTATAATAATTTACCAACAACTACAAATAAATATCTTCCTATGGAACATAAAACAATTGATAATAATAATTTTTTAAATAATAATTTCGGGATCGGTGGCGGTTCTGAAATTTCTGATTTATACCTTAATCCTAAAACACCAGGTGTTAATGGAGTTGATGTATTTTTCCCAGTTGCAGGTCCTCAAATAAATGATGCTCTTAGTTCAATTAGAAAATTTACTGGTTTAAAAACAATTTTAATTGGTGCTGATTCAGCTGTTGAAGAAGATATTAATGTTAATGCACCTTTAAGAAATGGTGGTCATGTTGGTAATGGAAAAATTATTCAAATGTCATCTTTAAAAAGATTAGATGTAGTTGGAAAGAAAATATTAGAAATTATCCAAAATGGTAATGTAGCTCCAACAGTTATAGATAAAGATGGTGTTGACATAACTAATACTTATTATCAAGAATTAATTGATGAAAAAGGAATTGGTGGGTTTGGTGCTCATAGTGTTGGTAATTTAGAAAATGGTTCTGTTGGTGTATCAGAAACAGGTAGTAAATATCTACAAGAGGCATTGGCTATTCCAGGAGTTATTGATGTTTATAATGAAAAATTAAATTTCCTTTCAACACCTGCTGGTATGGTTTATGTTGCTACTGAAAAAGGAGTTCCTACCATATTTAAATATGGTGCTGATGCAGATTTTCCTTTAATTCAAAGTTTTGTTCCATATTCTCCAGAAGCAACAATCCCAGCAATGAATAAAAAGAATTTTATAGTGGAAAATAATCAAGATTTCAAAGAAAAAATATTAGTTTCTTTATCAACTTCTACAACCTTATTAAAGGATGCTTCCTTCTCAGAATCAACATATAGAGGTATTTTTGAATTTTTAAAATCACTCGGAATTAATATTCCAGAAATTTAATTAAAGATCTAAAAAAACAAGAAAGGCAAAAGTAAATCTTATGAATGTTGAAAATAACAAAACACCACAATATGCTATTAAAATGAATAACATTTATAAAACATTTTTAAATGGAAAAATCAAAGCTAATACTAATATTACTTTAAATGTTAGAGAAAATGAAATTCATACAATTATTGGTGAAAATGGTGCAGGTAAGTCAACATTAATGTCAATTTTATTTGGATTATATACACCTGACTCTGGCGAAATTTTAATTAATGATAAAAGAGTTTTTTTTAATTCTGCTATGGATGCTAATAAAGCAGGTCTTGGTATGGTTCACCAACATTTTAAACTTGTTCAAAATTATACTGTTTTTGAAAATATTATTCTTGGCGTTGAAGACACAAATGGTGTTTTTTTAGAAACAAAAGATTCTAAAAAAAGAATAAAAGCTTTAATTGATGAATATAATTTTAATTTAAATATTAATTCTAAAATTTCAAGTTTATCTGTTGGTCAACAACAAAAAACTGAAATTTTAAAACTTTTATATAGAAATGCAAATATTTTAATTTTTGATGAACCAACAGCGGTTTTAAGTGATGATGAAATTGAACAATTTTTAAAAATGCTTTCAAATTTTAAAAAACAAGGTAAAACAATTATTATTATTACTCATAAGTTTAATGAAATTAAAAAAATAGCTGATAATGCTACTGTTATTAGACATGGAAAATTAATTGATACTTTTGTTGTTAAAGATAAAACAGTTGATGAAATGGCATCTTTAATGGTTGGTAAAAAAATTGTTGAAGTTAAGAATAATAGTGATATTGAACTTGGTGAAGTTATTTTAGATGTTAAGAATTTAACAGTATCAAGTTCAACAAAAGTATTTAGCTCAATTCCTGATGTAAAAAAAATTAGAAGTCTTATTAATAAAAAGGCAAGATTAAGACAAATTGATAATAATAGAACTCATATTAATGAATTAAATTCAATTGATAACGAAATTAATACTATTAAAAAAAGACTTTTTAATCTTCTTGAAAAGAAATTAGATATATTAAAAGAAAAAAATAAAATAAAAACTTCATATTCAATGGATCTAAAAATTGATAAAAAAATCAATGAAATTTCTAATTTTAAAAAAGAATTTCAAAGTAACGGTCATACAATAGATTTTAAAATAAGAGAAGGTGAAGTTTTTGCTATTGCTGGTGTTGAAGGTAATGGTCAAACAGAACTTGCTTTAATTTTAAATGGATTTATAAAAGATAAAACTTCTGTTATTAAATTTCTAGATACTGATATCACTAATGTATCTATTAAAAAAAGATTAAATTTGGGAATTAGTAATGTTCCAGAAGATAGACATAAGCATGGATTAATCCTTGATATGCCTATTAAAACTAATATTGTTATTAATAAAATTGATGAAGAACCTTTTTCAAAAAAAGGTTTTATTAATGAATTATCAATTGATGAATATGCAAAAAAAATTATTCAAAAATACGATATTAGAGGAACGACAAGAGGAACAGCTCCTTCCAGATTATTAAGTGGTGGAAATCAACAAAAATTAATTATTGGAAGAGAAATTTCAAATGAACATAAATTAATTATTATGGTTCAACCAACAAGAGGTCTTGATTTAGGTGCTATTGAATATGTTCATTATCAAATAATGCGTGAAAAAGAAAAAGGTAATGCTGTTTTATTAATTTCATATGAATTAGATGAAATATTAGCTTTGGCAGATAAAATTGCAGTTATTCATAATGGGCATTTTATTGAAATTGGTAATAAAGATATTATGACAAAAGCTCACATTGGTGAATTATTTGCTGGAAAGGAATTATAAATGAAAAATCTTAATTCCACTTTAGCTATTGACTCACTTCTTTATTCTAGAACTAGAAAAACAACTTCTAAAACAATAATAGTTATTTCACTTTCTATTTTAGCATCTATTCTTGTTTCTGTTTTAATTGCAACCATGTTTGGAATTAATCCAATTGATTTAATTCAAAAATTATTTTCTGAAGGTGCAATTGAATGAGAATCATGGATTATTAATACATCTATTTTTGCATTAAGTGCCTTTTCATTTATTTTTGCAAAGAAAACTGGTATTTTTAATATCGGTATTTCCGGTCAAATGTTGATGTCAGGTGTAGTTGCTTTAGCAATAATTAATTCTATTCCTAATGAAGCATTATTAGGTTGAGGACCAATATTCTTAATATTTTTAACAATGTTATCAGCTTCCATAATTTCTACTTCTACAGGATTATTAAAAGTATATTTTAATGTTAATGAAGTTATTAGTTCATTATTATTAAATTGAGTTTTATTTTTTATTTCAAAATTCATTATTGGTGAGTTTTTTCCAAATGATCCAACACAATTTTCATCTTCTGTAAATTTTAATTCAAATGCTTTATTACAAGCTGGTGAACTTGGTGGATGATTACCTGCTATTATTATTACTTTAATTGTTGGGATCTTTATTTGAGTTATTTTTAAATTTACAACATTCGGTCATAAATTAAAATCAGTAGGACATTCAGAAGAAGCATCTATTAATTTCGGTTATAATGTTAAACTTCTAAAATTATCTTCATTTGCTATAAGTGGAGCAATTGCTGGATTACTAGGTGCTGTTTTATATACATCACTTAATACTTTTATTCCAATATCAATTACATCAACAGCAGTTCCTATTGAAGGATTTAATGGAGTAGCTGTTGGATTAATAGCAACTGGAAATCCATTTGGAACACTTTTAGTTAGTGCTTTATTAGGTTTATTTCAAGCTTCATCTCCTTTCTTACCAACAACACCAGTATTTACAAATGTTATTCTTGGTTTCATTATGGTAGGAGCAGCTGTTTCAGTTGTATTCTTTAATTTCAAACCAATGAGTTTGTTTCTTTCAAAAAAATATGGAAATAAATCAAAAGAAGAATTAGAAAATTTTGATAATAGAATGGATTCTTTAATTTCTAAATATAAATTTGTTCAATTAAATATTAAGAAAAATGATGGTGAATTAACAGAAGAACAAAAAAATGCTTCTGAAAATTATCAAAAAGAGAGAAGTGAAATTTTTAATGATTTTAGGTTTAATTTAAATAAAATAAAAATTGAAAAAGAATTAAATCCTGAATCAGAATATCAAATTATTAGTTCTAATAAAAATTTAAAAATTGATGAAGATTTAACAAAATATAATTCTGATCAAAGAGCTAAAATTGAAAAAATAAAAATTGGTATGATTTCAAGAACTCGTAAATCTAATGATTATAAAAGATCATCAGATGAATTCTTAAAAAATAGATTATCTAAAAATGTTGATACTGAATCAAAATTTAAAAATATTTCTAATAAATGACTTAATAAAATTGATAAGTTGAAATTAGATAAAAAAAGTAGTGAAAAACTGACTCAAATAATTAAAGACAAAGATTTTGATGATGTTGAAGAATTTATTGATAGAAATGGAGATGAATAATAATGTTAAGTACAGTTACAAGTTTAATTGAAAGTATCCTTTTCATGTTTTTAATATTAGGTGCAGCTTCACTATCTGGTTATTTCTCTGAAAAAGTGGGAATTGTTAATCTTTCTATTGATGGACAAATGATCTTTGGTGCTTTAACATTTTCTGTTTTTGCTATGATATTTTTTCCTTTAGGAAATGGAACATTTGTTATTCCTATGATTTTATCAATGCTCTTTTCAGTTGTATCAAGCGGTTTATTCGGTTTCTTAACAATTAAGCTTAAGAGTGATCATGTTATTTCAGGTGTAGCTATTAATTTATTATTCGCTGGATTAGCAACTTTTTTAAGTCCTATTTTAGGACCAATCATTTCGAATGGTAATTCTAATAAATTAAAATCAGATTATGTACCTATTTTTCAAATAGGAGATACAAACATTTTTGGTAGTACATTAATTATGTTTATTATTATCGGTTTAATATTTATTGCTTTATGATTCTTTATTCATAAAACAGCATTTGGATTAAGATTCAGAGCTGTTGGTGAAAACCCTAATGCTATTGATGCTCAAGGAATTAATGTTGATAGAATTAAATGAATTGGAATTTTAATTTCAGGAGTACTAGCTAGTTTAGCTGGATCAATATTTATGTTAAGAAGTCCAATTACTTTTAATGGTGAAGTTAATGGTTTAGGATTCTTAGCAATAGCAATTCTAATTGCTGGTTCTTGAAAAATGCCTTTAGTAATTCTTTCTTCATTTGTATTTGCAATTATTTTTGAAATCTTTGATTCAAACAGTCTTATTAATATAGATGGTTTAAATTATATTAGAGAATTATTAAGAACAATACCATATGTGCTTTCATTATTATTTTTAGTAATCTTTAGTAAGAAATCCTTATTCCCTGCTGCATTGGGATTACCCTTTGATAAAACCAAGCGTTAGCATTATGTTTTTAATTTTATATAAAATTATGTTAATATTAATAAAAGTGGAGATTAGTAAAATAAATGCAAAATAACGAAATTGACAAAAAAAATCAAATTGATAAAAAAAATCAAATTGAAAAAAAGAAAAAAATATTTTTTACTATTTTTAGTACATTACTTTTAACAGCTATTCCTATTGGAACATCAATTACAACTCTTTGAGTAATAAATGAATCTGTTGTTGTTAATGATACAGTAAATCAACCAAATTTAAACGATCCTGGAAATAATGATCTTCAATTCACACCTAAAATTATTACAGAGATTTTAGATAAGAATGATGAAAATGCAAAAATTATAAATCCAATAAATCCTATATTAGGTGTTATTAAAGCTGGTGATTTAAGTCAGCTTACTGGAATTCCAGATAATGCTTTTACTCCTGAAATTAAATCAAGAATAACATCAATTGAACTTCCTAGTAATATTAAAACTATTGGGCCTAATATTTTTAAGAATATTCTTAATTTAAAACTTCTTGATATGTCAAAAAGTGGATTAAATGTTCAATTTACTTCTGATAGTTTTTTAGGAAGTACAGATCTTTTAAAAACTTTAAAATTTCCAACAGCATCAAATTCTATTTCAGAATCTTTTACTCCACTAACAGGACAAAAAGTTATATTCGGAGCTTTAGAAAATTTAGATTTTCCTTATAAGTGAGTTCCGACAGGAACAGCAGCGAATTACGGTGGTTTTTCAGCTACATTCCCAGTAGTTACTCAAATAGTTGCACCTGGAACTGCTAAAACAATTTTAGAAACAATTTGAACAGACACAAGCAAGATTATATATATTAATTAATAAAAAAAAGTAACATGTTATGTTACTTTTTTTTTATATCTCGAATTCTTGATAATTAATAATTTTTGGATTAATATATTCAACTTTCATTTTTCTTTTGAATATGTTTTCTTCATAAAATCTAATATTTCAAAGTTATCATTACTTTTACTAGAAACATGACTCATAATAAATACTTAATATTTAATCCGTGATTATTAATTAAATTAAAGATCCTATTGGAATAGTAATATCTTGTGTTTTAAAATTAATATCGATGTTAGATAAAGATTTACCAGCTTGATATGATAATTTCAAAGTTATATCTGTACTAATAATATAATTAAGTCCATCTCCACTTTTAGTAATAGTTACTAAATTATTAGTAGTTTGAATAATTTTTATTGAACTCACAAATAAGTTATTAAATAAACCTGCTTTATTATTCTCAGATAAAATCGTAAGTAATGATTTTGATTGGTTATTTAAAGCATGAAAATTAATTCCTAATACATTTAATTGAGAAAGAACATTTAACGATGTATTTTCTTCTGTTCCTATAATTGCATTATTATAAAAGTTATTGAAAATAACTTTATCATTTGGTAAATTAGTAGCAAATGAATTTATAAATTTTGGTTTCTCTATTGTTGCAAAATATCCATTATTTAGTTGCGTTTCGATTGATTTTTTATTTTCAGGTATTTTTAAATCTGCAATAATATTATTAAAAAATGTACTTTTATTAGTTATAGCAACTAAATTATTATTTTGATTTAAATTAATTTCATTAAATAATTCAACAGCAACAGCAAAATCACTAATAACAGCATTAAAATTTCTAGATACTAATCCTGTTGATAATATAGGAACTAATGTAAAATCTCCATAGATTAAACCATTATTATCATTTGCTTCTATTTTTGTAGCATCAAGTCTAATAACTTGATTAATTGGTAAATTAGTTGGATTTAAATAACTTAAATAACTATTTTCAAAATTAAAATATTTATTAAAGTCCGCAGTTTTTCTTTTTCAATTTAAAAATTCAGTAGAAGCATAAATTGTTGGATCTTGATTATTGATTAAATCAATATCATTAGCTAATAAATCAACGGCTCATTGATTAAAATTACCATCTTTCATAATATAGTTATTAAGATTTATATTTGCTGAAACAGGAACTCATATAGCATTAGCATCATTGTATGTATAATTATTAATATTTAATTCAATATGTCATTGTCTATCAGAACCAAAATCACCAGATTTAATAGTAATTGAATTAATTATTCTATTTTTATAAAGTTCAAGTAAACTAAATTTATTATTATCTGAATTATCATTTCTAAAACTTATTTCAATATCACCATTATATTTTAAGAAATTTTGAATATCTCAAGTCTTAGCAGTGATTTGATTTTGTTTATCATTAATAAATAATGATTTATTAATTCTTGGATTATTAGTAACATAAAAATTATTTGAAAAATTTGGAATATTACTTATTACTATTTGTTCTGGTTGAACATCAGTTTCAAGATATTTACCCGTAATTAAAAGACTAAAAGTTCTAGTTGTGCTTGAGATATCAGCATAATTTAAAATTTTTAAATTTAAATTTGCATATTTTATATCAGAACTATGTAAAATTTTATTAATTGAAACATCTGTAAATGTTGAATAATTTGTATATTCATTAATTTTTAATAGTTTTACTATTTCTAAATAATTACTCACTCGAAGGCTATTATTCTTATTTGAAGAATAAGGTATATTACCACCTTTTTGAAGTTGAATCAAAGGTATATCAGGCACAGAAGGTGATGTTGGTACGATACTAGTTATCAAATTTTTGAAATATTCAACAAAACCAAAAGTTGGCAATCCTAATGCTGTAACAGCCGTTGCTAAACCAACAGTAATTAATATTCCTTTTGTTAATTTTTTAAAAGCCATAATATAAAACCTAAATATTTTAATATTTAAAATACATCTTAATTATATTTTAAAGGAATATCTTATTAAATAATTAAAAACCTTATTATATTGGTTAATATAATAAGGTTTTTAATTATTTTTCTAAGTTCTTTTCAACAACTTCTCAATCAAGAATATTTCAAAAACTATCTATTCATTCATTTCTTCTATTTTGAAATTTTAAATAATAAGCATGTTCTCAAATATCAATAACCATTAAAGGTTTTTGATTATTACTAATAGGACAATCATGATTAGGTAAATTAATTATTTTTAATTCATCATTATCTAAAACTAAAAATGTTCAGCTACTACCAAAATTTGTTTTTGCTTTTGTATCAAATTCATTTTTAAAATTATCAAATGATTTAAAATCTTTTTCAATTAATTTTAAAAATTTATCACTAATAGCTTTTGGAGTTTTACTAAATTGATCTCAAAATAAATCATGATTATAAATACCACCAGCATTATTTCTAATTGTAGTTTTTATTTCATTTGGAAATTCATCCAATGAAGTTAAAATTTTATTTAAATCTCAATCTTTAAATTGATCAAATTTTTCAAGAGCATTATTTAAATTAGTAACATAAGCTTGATGATGTTTTGTGTGATGAATTTCAACTGTTTGAGCATCATAATACGGCTCTAGTGCATTGAATTCATACTTCAAAGGGATTAGTTTAAACATTATATTTTTTAGTTCCTTAATTCTTAATATTTACATTGTATTAAATATATATTATATTAATAATCTTTATAAAGATTATTTTTTAATATATAATTTTTTTAATATGAATTTAACCAAAAATAAAAATGACTATACAAGTATCTGATGATCTAAAATAAGTATTTTTTCATTATTACAATTAATAATGTTTATTTTGCTACTTAGTTTTGCTATTTTGACAGGTGAAACATTTAATGAGTTCGGTTGAGGAATCAATAATCCTGATATAAATGCTATTAGTCCTCATGCTCAACTTATTAGAGGTTTTCTAGTCTATGCATTAATTTTTTATTTAGCTACTTCTCTTTATATTCAATTTAGACTAATTCCTAAAATAAAAGATGAATCATTTAAAAAGATTTCTTTTCTCGGTTTCTTCTCTTGACCTTTAATTCCTTATTTTTTCAAAAGATGTATTAATAATGGTTATTTTCAAGATTATTTTCTTTATTTAAAATTAAATATTCATTCAGATTTAAATTCAACTGTTTCACATACTCATTTCTTTAAACTTATTAGTAATAGAGGGAAAAAAGATAAATTATTTTGAAATACTTTATTATTCTATTTTTCATTTCTAGTTGCTTTAGTTTCATTTTGTTTTATTATGGTGCAATTTCCAACTGATCCAGCAGAAACAAGTAATGTATTCTTGTTTGCTAAATTTGGTTATTTTACTAATACTACTAATATGATTTGCTTCTTTGTATTATTATTTATGTTATTTTCTCCTAAAAATAATATCTTTAGAAACAATACAATTTTAATAGTAATATCAGCATGTATTACATTTGTAGGTTTAATATATTGAGCATATTTATTTCCAACAAATACTGACTTTGGTAAAAACCATCCTGCTCAAGATACTAGATCAATATGAACACATACATTTGTTCCAATTACTTTTGTTTGATTTTCAATTTCAAGTTTTAGAACTAATTTATATAAACCAATTGAATTCAAAACATTAGCATTAAGTGGTTCAGTATATCCATTAATATATGGTGTAATTGTTTTTATTCTTCCTTTTTTTATTAGATTTACTCCTTATGGATTAATAACAAATGCAAATCCAGAAATGTATTATTTTTATGTTGAAGCCGGAGTTCTTCAACCTCCTTTACAAAATGGTGAATATTGAGTATTTTCTATGTTTTTTATATTACTTTTTCTTTTTATAGGTTTCATGTATTTTTATTATTTTATTGCTAAAAAAATATATAAAAAATATTCAAATAATATTTTTGATATTCAAAAAATAGTTTACGTATAAAAATTATCATTTTGCTAAGAACAACTATTGTTGTTTAAACACCAAGATATCCATTATAAAATTCATCCTCATAATTTATGAGGATGAATTTTTATATTTATGTAATAAAAGCCTATTTTTATGATCTAATAATTAAAAAAAGTTTTATACAAAACTTAAATATTTATATCAAGGAATTTTATGGGAAAGAATAATGAATTAGAACTTAAACAATGAGCAGATAGTATTTTAGAAAAATGAATAGATGTTCCGGTTAGTCAAGATTATTTGTCAATATTATTAACAATTTTAAATTATGAAGATGAAGAACCATCACAATCAAATTTTGAAGATATAAAAAATAATTTTAATGGATTTTTAGCAATTACTGAAGATCAAATAGCTGATGAAAATAATTCTCAAGTTTCAATTGTATATTATGGTAATGTTTCAGATGATATAGAGTTAGATAAAGAAATTTTAAAAGCTAATAACCATATCAATGAAAATATCAATAATATGGATCTATATGAAGAAAATACAATTCTTATTATTTTCTCATCAAAAGAAATTAAACAAAATAAGAAAAAAATGTTACTTAATCTTTTAAAAAATAAAGGTACTAAAATTATTGATATTAAAAGTGTAATTTTTTCTGATATGAAAAAAACATATGAAAATAATAAAAATAAAAAACCATATGTTAGTGAATTTAAATTTAATTTAGA